>VFQQ010000552.1_pt1 | contig 71247 bp, 68 predicted proteins | sample 3512341 | NCBI WGS metagenome assembly VFQQ01 (sample SAMN10412373, study PRJNA504923) | tailings metagenome | isolation source: Relicate 2 Philex TSF1 revegetated site | place: Philippines: Tuba, Benguet | collected 2017-08-29
AGCTTCTGCTGGTCGCCGACCATGTCGCCCAGCTCTTCCATCATTTTCATCATCTCTTGGTTCTTCTGCGCCTGGGCCTGGTCCTGCCGGCCCGATTGCAGACGTTCCATGAGATCCTGCATCTCCGAGAGAAGCTGCTGCGCCTGCTCGCGCGAGCCGCTCTTTGCCATCTCCTCGAGATTGCGCATCATCCGCTCGAGATCCTGCTGGGCGAGCGTCTGCTGATCCTGGTTCTGCCCTTCCTGCTGCTGCCCGCCCTCGTTCTGCTGCGCAAGCTGGTTCATGAAATCGTTGAGCGCCTGCCGCAGCTCCTGCATGAGCTGCTTGATCTCTTCCTCCGATGCGCCGTTCTCCAGAGCCTTGGCCAGCTTGTCCTGCGCGTCCTTGAGCGCACGCTCCGCATCCGACAGGTTGCCGTCCTCGATACGGAGCGCGATCTGCCAGAGCTGATCGATCACGCTCGAAAGGCCGGCGCGCGAGCGATCGTTCTTGAGGCGGTGGAATACCGTCCTGAGACCGAGATAGACCTTGGTGTCGTCGATGAAGCCATCGGGCTCGAGCGTCAGCGCATCGAGCGCGGTCAGCACCACCGGACGATAGCGGCTATCCTCCAGCAGCTTCTTGCGCTGCTCGACGATGGCGCGCGCGAGCGGCTTGGTGAAGTGGCGCTCCGGAAGGATCATCTCGAAGCCCGGGCTCTTGCCCACCTGCCCCGCCACGTCCTTGGCTTCGAGCGTCATGATCACCTTGCGTCCCGCCCAGGGGTGAGACGCCATCTCGAAATAGGTGTGCGCTTCCGCTGACGTCGCGTTCGCTTTCGGCAGACGCAGTTCGAGCTTCGGCGGACGCATGAGCGGTGGACGCGGCCCGCGCGGCGCTTCCGGCTGCGCCCAGGCCCGCTTCGGATCGCGCGGCGGATCGGCGAGCTTCTTGAGCTGCACACCGGCCGACGCCACGCCGTAGTCGTCTTCCACCTTGTAGGTGAGCTTGAGCGAGCCGCGCGGCGTCAGCTCCGGCGGACGCGACAGCGAGATCTTTGGCAAAGCATCGGGCGTGACCGAGATCTGCCACGATGCTAGCTCGCTGCGTCCGGCAAGCGCGCGAACGGTGGCGGAACGCTTCATCTCGAAGCGCACCTCCTTGAGATCGCCCGTATCCTGCTCCGACTTCGCTTCCACGCGCTCGACCAAGGGCTTCTCGCCCTCGGCCACCGTCGGCACGACTTCAATGGACAGCGGAGCATCACCCATGCCACCGGCACGAACGATCAGAAGGCTCTTTATGGGAACCTCGTGCACCGCAGGCCGCGCATCTCCCTCGGCAGCCGCCGGCTGCGCCTTCGCGCCCCCGGCTCCATCCGCCAGCATGACGGGAGCACGGCCGGTGTATGACGGCGGCGTGAGCCATGCATCGAGGCGCGCTTCCGTATGCGCGGACGCGGCGCCGAACGTGAACGCCGCCCGCACCCGCTCGAACGCAGTCGGTCCCATGAGCCCGGTTAGCCCGGCGACGCCGAGCACCAAAGCGGCGCGGACGGCGAAGGGATCGAACCGGTCTGTTCTCGGATGGGGCTTGCCGGGCTTGAGCTTGGCAAGCATCGCCGCCATGCGCGCGCGATGCGCCTGCCAGATGGCAAGCGTCGCCGGGTCGGACGACGGCGCGCTGAGTGTATCTTCATAGGAGGTTGCCGGCCTGTGCGGCACGCCGGACGCGCGCTCGATCCGCCTTATCGCGTCGTCGCGCGTCGGCCACGTCACCCGCGCGAGCGATGCCAGCGCCACGAGCAGTGCCACGCCGAACGCGCCGAGCAGGCCCGCGTGAACGACAGGCGGCAGATAGGCCCAGAGGCCCGCGTAGGACACCAGCAGAAAGACCGCGACGACGGCGAGCACGAGCCAAAGCTTGAGCCAGAGCTGCTCGAACGCGCCCACGACGCGGGCACGCCAGATCTTACGCTCGAACACGCGATCGGATGTTCGGGAACTCTGGTCCATCTCCATGGCCCGAAACCTAGCACGGCCCCCAGGGCGCCTTCATTAAAAAGCGCTAACGTTCGAGGCCCCGTCCTTGGATTGCAGGGGGCCAATGAACGCCGTGAGCACCGAGCCGCGACAACGGACAAGCTGCCCCGCCTGCCATACCCGCAGCCAAGATCCGGCCTTACGCCAGCCAGGGCGGCAGCCGGTCGAGGCCGATCAGCTCATCGTAGGACGGACGGGGCCGCACCACGGCATAGGTCTCGCCGTTGACGAGCACCTCCGGCACGAGGAGGCGCGTATTGTAGGTCGACGACATCACCGCCCCGTAGGCGCCCGCGGTCATCACCGCCAGGAGATCGTTGGGCTCGAACGGCGGCAGAGTTCGGTCGATCGCCAGATAGTCGCCCGTCTCGCACACCGGCCCCACGATGTCCTGCAGCACGGACGGCTCGGACGCACGCGCCTCCGCAACCGGCCACACCTCGTGAAAGGCCTCGTACAGAGTGGGGCGGATCAGGTCGTTCATCGCGCCGTCCACGATGGTGAAGCGCTTGTTCGCTCCCTCTTTCACGTAGGTCACGCGCGCAACGAGAACCCCTGCATTGCCGACGATCATGCGGCCGGGCTCGAGGTAGATCTTCGCACCGAGATCACCGAGCGAAGCCTTGACCAGCGCGGCGTACTCGTCCGGATGCGGCGGCACCTCGTTCGACCCGCGGTAGGGAACGCCCAGGCCGCCGCCGATATCGAGATGATGAATGTCGTGCCCCTCGCGCCTGAGCTCCAGCGTGAGGTCGCGCATCAGCCTGAAGGCATCGCGGAACGGCGCGAGATCGGTGATCTGGCTGCCGATGTGCATATGAATTCCCTGCACGGCGAGCGCAGGCAGCCGCCGCGCTTCCGCATAGAGCGCCACAGCCTTGAGATAGGGGATGCCGAACTTGTTCTCGGACTTGCCGGTCGAGATCTTGGCATGGGTTTTCGCGTCCACGTCCGGATTGACCCGGATCGCCACCCGCGCCTTGACACCGAGGCCCGCCGCCACCTCCGACAGCGCCTCGAGTTCGGGCTCGCTCTCCACGTTGAAGCTGAAAATGCCCTCGCGAAGCGCGTAGGCCATTTCATCCCGGGTCTTGCCGACGCCCGCGAAGATGATCTTGTCGGCCGGAACGCCCGCAGCCCGCGCGCGCCTCAGCTCGCCCTCCGAGACGACATCCATCCCCGCGCCCAGACGCGCCATCGTAGCGAGCACCGCCTGGTTGGAGTTCGCCTTCACGGCGAAGCAGATCACCGCGTCCTGGCCTGCAAAGGCTTGATCCAGAACGCGATAGTGCCGTTCCAGTGTCGCGGTCGAATAGCAGTAGAACGGCGTCCCGACCTCCGATGCGAGCCGGGCGAGGCTGACGTCCTCGGCGTGAAGCACGCCGCCTTTGTAGCTGAAATGATGCATGGGAGTGGAAGCGGTCCGATCGATTTGCGACCGCACCTATAGCGGGAGCCGGGGCTCCCGGAAAAGCGGAAACGGAAAGACCGGGAAGCGGCTTAGCGCAGGAGGCCGTCGAGGATGAAGCCCTTGTGGGGCTTGGGAGCCGCGCCTTCGGGCTTGCCCTGGCCCGATTGGGCCTCGGCGGTAGCGTCGGCTTTGGCTTCCGCCGGCGTTTCCAGGGATCCGCGCACACCGCACCCACCGAGCGCGAGCGCCAGTGCGGACACGGTCAGAAGTGCGCGAAACCAACTCGTCATCTCGATCAAGCCCTCGAAGCCCGCCGGAATTCTGGAAACCCTAAAACGGAACTGGGGCGGAGTTTAGCGCCCCCCGCCGTCCTTTTCCAAGCGCCGCGCCCAGGCTCGCGCCATTTTCGCGACGTTCTGTGGCGAAGTTCCCCCATAGCTCTTGCGGGACTTTACGGAATTCTCCACGGAAAGAACAGAGTAAACGCCGTTCGATATCCGCGGCTCGATGGCCTGCATCACGGCCAGCGGCACGTTTTCGAGCTCGAGCCCCTTGTCCTCGGCAGCCTTCACGATGGCCCCCGTGACGTGATGGGCATCGCGGAACGGCATCTTGAGCTCCCGCACCAGCCAGTCGGCGAGATCGGTGGCCGTGGAGTAGCCGCGCCCGGCCGCCGCGCGCATGGTCTCCTCGACAGGCTCCAGGTCTCCCACCATGCCGGTCATGGCCAGAAGGGCGAGACGCAGCGAGGCGATGGCGTCGAACGTCGCCTCCTTGTCCTCCTGCATGTCCTTGGAATACGCCAGCGGAAGTCCCTTCATCACCGTCAGCAGGCTGTAGAACGCCCCCGAGATGCGTCCCACCTTGGCGCGTACCAGCTCCGCCGCGTCCGGATTGCGCTTCTGCGGCATGATGGAGGACCCGGTCGTGAAGCGGTCCGACAGCTTGATGAACCCGAACTGCGGGGTCATCCAAATCACGATCTCCTCGGCGAGCCGCGAGAGATGAACCGCCGCGATCGAGGACGCCGCGAGAACTTCGAGCGCGAAATCCCGGTCCGACACGCCATCGAGCGAGTTCGCCATCGGCCGGTCGAAGCCCAGCTCCTCGGCTGTCTTGGCCCGATCGATCGGGAACGACGTGCCGGCGAGCGCCGCCGACCCGAGCGGGCACTCGTTGAGCCGCCGCCGCGCATCCACGAACCGGCTGCGGTCGCGCCCGAGCATTTCGACATAGGCGAGCAGATGATGGCCGAACGTCACCGGCTGCGCGGGCTGGAGATGCGTGAACCCCGGCATCACGGTTGCCGCGTGCGCTTCCGCCTTCTTCACCAGCACGAGCTGGAGATCGGCGATGGCCCGTATGATTGCGTCGGCAGAATCCCGGACGAACAGACGGAAGTCGGTCGCCACCTGGTCGTTGCGCGAGCGCGCCGTGTGCAACCGCCCGGCGGGCGCACCAATCAGTTCCTTCAGCCGGCTCTCCACGTTCATATGAACGTCCTCGAGCGAGCGCGAGAACTTGAACGTGCCACCTTCGATCTCAGCCGCCACCTGATCGAGCCCGCGCAGGATCTCGCGCGCATCGCTCTTGGTGATGATGCCGGTTTCGCCTAGCATCGCCGCGTGCGCCTTCGAGCCGCGGATATCCTGCGGCGCCAAAACCTTGTCGAAGGAGATGGAGGCATTTATCTCCTCCATGATCTCGGCAGGCGAGGCAGCGAAGCGGCCGCCCCACATCTTGTTGGCGTTTTTATCTGTCACGGAACGGGCCCTCCGTGAGACCCACTTCGATGGAAGCAATCATGAACAACGGCACCACCTCCCGCGCACCTCAAAAAAGCTACGCAGCAGTGGTGGCCATGGCCGCAGTTGCGGCTCTTGTCGGCTTTGCGGCGGTATACGGCACGCTTGGCCGGCCTGACAACATCGGCTTGGGCGATTACGAGGAGCAATCGGGAGAAAAGGCCGCGACCGATGTGCAGAAGCGCGCTGCCGGGATGCCCGCCTTCGTCTTCAAGAAGACGCTCGAGCCGCTGGCGGACGTGAGCTTCACGGACGGCGACGGCAACCCCAAGACCCTCAAGGACTTCCGTGGAAAGACGGTTCTCCTGAACCTCTGGGCGACGTGGTGTGCGCCGTGCCGCGAGGAAATGCCCTCCCTCGACCGCCTTCAGACCGCCTTGGGCTCCGGCACCTTCGAGGTGGTTGCACTCGCCGTGGACCGCACCGGCGTGCAGTCCGTCAAGAAATTTCTCGACGAGACAGGGGTTAAGTCTCTGAAACTCTATATAGATACGACGACGCGTAGCGGATCGGCACTAAAAGCGATCGGCATGCCGACGACCATCCTGATCGATCCGGAAGGGCGCGAGATCGGCCGCCTCCCGGGCCCGGCCGAATGGGATTCGGCCGACGCCAAACGACTGGTCGAATCCGCCTTGCGCTAGGCCTTAGACGAGACGCAGCGTCATCGATGCCAGAGCCCCGATGACGCAAACAGTCGCCATCACCCCGGTGAAGCGAGGCCACCCAGCGAAGGAAATCTTGCGGGACTTCGGAGCCGACAACTCGGAGAGCTTGCGGTCGATGGCCGCCAGCGTCTTGTAGGTGAGACCGTGGTAGTCGGCGCGCGGACCTTCGATGGCCTCGATCCTCCCGCGCAGCTCCTTGGCCAGCCGGATCGTCTCATCCAGCTTATAATCTCTTGAATTCCTGAGGCTTTCTGCGAGCGCCTGGAACCGGCCAGCCTGCTGGGTATGCTCCACCAGCTCCGCCACCTTGGCGTTCAGCGCTTCTTCGCGCCGCTCGAGCCGCTCGATCTTCGCCGTCAGCCTGTCGATGATGACCGCCGTCTCGGCAATGTAGCTGTCCCGTGCGATCCACGGACCTGCCGTCACAACGCCGCCCGGGCCTCTCGCACCGAGCTCTTGGGTTCCAAGCACGCGAACCTCCCGCCTACGCATTACAAAATCCGACACAGGTGCCCGGCGCGCCGCGTGTCCTGAGCCTGCGAGCACAGCCGTTCCCTAAAAATAGAGCAATGGCGTTAACGCCGAGTTTGCCGAGACACTGTCCGCTCGGGAAAAACCCGAAATTCCTCCAGCATTGACAGACCCCGGCAGAGCCCGCATGAACGCCCCCAAGACGATTAAGAATGGGGCAGAGACGAGCATGAGCGACCTTCAGAAGACGATCGAGACGGCCTGGGAGACGCGCGATAGCGTGAACTCCGCAACCAAGGGCGCCGTGCGCGATGCCGTCGAATCCGCGCTCGCGCTGCTCGACAAGGGCGAGGCCCGCGTCGCCGAGAAGAAGGGCGGCGAATGGGTCGTCAACCAGTGGCTCAAGAAGGCGGTTCTCCTGTCCTTCCGCCTGAACGACATGGGCCTCATCGCCGGCGGCCCCGCAGGCTCCTCCTACTGGGACAAGGTGGCCCCGAAGTTCCAGGGCTGGACCGAAGAGGACTTCAAGAAGGGCGGCTTCCGCGTCCTGCCCGGCGCCTTCGTGCGCCGCTCGGCCTACATCGCTCCCGGCGTCGTGCTGCTCCCCTCCTTCGTCAACCTCGGTGCCTACGTCGACAGCGGCACCATGGTGGACACCTGGGCGACCGTGGGCTCGTGTGCCCAGATCGGCAAGAACTGCCACATCTCGGGCGGCGCCGGCATCGGCGGCGTGCTGGAGCCGCTCCAGGCCGGCCCCGTGATCATCGAGGACAACTGCTTCATCGGCGCGCGTGCCGAGGTTGCTGAAGGCGTCATCGTGGGCGAGGGCTCGGTGCTCTCCATGGGCGTCTACCTCGGCGCCTCCACCACCATCATCGAGCGCGCGACGGGCGAGAAGTTCTTCGGCCGCGTCCCGCCTTACTCTGTGGTCGTGTCCGGCGCGATGCCCGGCAAGCCGCTCCCCTCCGGCGAGCCCGGCCCGAACCTCTACTGCGCCGTCATCGTCAAGCGCGTGGATGAGAAAACCCGCTCGAAGACCTCCATCAACGAGCTGCTGCGCGACTGAGCCGGTCACGGCTCGGGATACACGGCCGGCGGCCTGTGCTAGGTAGGAAACACCTTTCGAAACGCCGTCCGGCCGATGTACCGCTCTCTCGATTCCACCAAGATCATCGATACGCTCCTCACGCTCCAGAAGCGTATCGAGCAGCGCTTCCCGGGCTCGGGCCTCAGCCGCGTCTGTAGCGAGGTCGTGGGCCTGGCCCAGCAGACCTCCGAACGGATCGTCGCCGTCTCGCAGCCGATCTGGGGGCTCCGCCTTTCGCTGCTCGCGCTGCTCGCAATTGTGCTCGCCCTCGCCGCGCTCTTCGCCATCGAGGCTTCTGCGCTCAAGACCTCCGACGACCTCTCGGAAATGATGCAGGGCGTCGATGCGGGCGTGAACCTCGTCATCGTCCTCGGCGGCGCGGCCTATTTTCTCGCTTCCCTCGAAACGCGGTGGAAACGCGACCGCGCGCTTAAGGCGCTGCACGAGCTGCGGTCGATCATCCACGTCATCGACATGCACCAGTTGACGAAGGACCCGAGCATGCTCGGCCACCTCCGCACGGCGAGCTCGCCGGACCGGCCCATGACGCCGTTTGAGCTGATCCGCTACCTCGACTACTGCTCCGAAATGCTGTCGCTCACCGCGAAATGCGCCGCCCTCTACGCGGAGAAGCTCAGCGACCCGGTCGTGGTCGAGACCGTGGGCGACATCGAGCTTCTGACCTCGGACCTGTCGAACAAGATCTGGCAGAAGATCACGATCATAGAAACGCTGCCCGGCGACCACGCTCCTCATCCGCCCGCGCGCACACAGAAGCCGAGCCCGACATGAGCCTCGATCCCAGAGATCCGATCGCGCTGACGCAGGCGCTCGTCCGCTGCGAGAGCGTCACGCCCGCCGAAGGCGGCGCCCTCACCCTGCTCGAAAGCGTGCTGCGCCCTGCGGGCTTCACTTGCCACCGCATGACCTTCAGCGAGCCCGGCACGCCGGACGTCGAAAACCTCTACGCGCGTTTCGGAACCGCCGAGCCCCACATCTGCTTCGCGGGCCACACCGACGTCGTCCCGCCGGGCAATCTCGAAGCCTGGAGCGTTCCGCCGTTCGCGGGCGAGATCAAGGACGGGATCCTCTACGGGCGCGGCACGGTGGACATGAAGGGCGGTGTCGCCTGCTTCGCCGCCGCCGCGTTGCGGCACCTCGCGGCCAGCGGCGGAAAGATCGGCGGCTCGATCTCCTTCCTCATCACCGGCGACGAGGAAGGCCCTTCCATCAACGGCACCATGAAGGTGCTGGAGTGGCTGCGCGAGCGCGGCGAAGTGGTGAGCGACTGCATCGTCGGAGAGCCCTCGAACCCCGAAGCGCTCGGCGACGAGATCAAGGTCGGACGTCGCGGATCGCTTACCGTCGAGATCGTCGTGCACGGCAAGCAAGGTCATGCCGCCTATCCGCAGAAAGCCGATAACCCGCTGCCCAAGCTCGTTCGCATTCTCGACCGGCTCTCGTCCGCCGAGATCGACGGCGGCACGCGCCACTTCGAGCCCTCGAACCTTCAGGCAACCGTCATCTCGGTGCCGAACCGCGCCGCCAATGTCATCCCGGCCGAGGCCCGCGCCACCTTCAACATTCGCTACAACGACACTTGGCGCCGGCCCACCATCGAAGCGTGGGTGCGCGATCAGTGCGCGGCAGCGGCGGCGACAGTCGACGCCCGCTACGACCTCGCGTTCGCCGGAACGGGAGACGTTTTCCTGACAAGCCCCGGCGTGCTCGTCGACACGCTCTCAGCGGCGGTCCAGGCGGAGACCGGACGCACGCCCGCGCTCACCACCGGCGGCGGCACGTCTGACGCCCGCTTCATCAAGGACCTCTGCCCCGTGGTGGAGTTCGGCCTCGTCAATAAGACGATCCACGCCGTCGACGAGCACGTGCCCGTCTCCGACCTCGTGACGCTCACCGCCATCTACGAGCGCTTCCTCGCGCGCTATTTCGCGGGCTCATGAAAGAAAAATGCCCCGGCTCAGGTGAGGGAGTGCAGGGGTTTGCGCGTGCCTCTGGGGGAGGCCAGGGATAGCCCGCACGCGCGTTCACTCCATCACCCGGTCGTTGCGGAGGAAGGATCCGCCGACTGCCGGGGCAAGCTCGATGTCCGTCTACGTCAGATGGTCAGCGCCGCGCCGCCGGAGACATAGACGGTCTGTCCCGTGACCCAGCGCGCATCGAGGCTCGCGAGGAAGCCGACGGCATCCGCGATATCCTCCGGCTGGCCGATCCGCTTCAGCGCCTGCTGGCTCTTGAGATGCTCCGCGATGGCCGGGTCCTTGACGAGCGCGGCCGCCATGTCCGTGTCGATCGCACCGGGCGCCACCGCGTTGACCGTGATCGACCGCGCGCCGAGCACCACGGCCAGCGACTGCGTGAGGTTGTTGATCACCGCCTTGAGCGCCGAATAGGCGATAAGGTCCGGAGAGGGCGTGCGCGCGACGACGCTCGACACGTTGACGACACGCCCGCCGTCCCGCAGCCGCTTCGACGCCTCCTGCGCCACGAAGAACACAGACTTGACGTTCACCGCGTAGATCTCGTCGAGGATCGCCTCGGTGGTGTCCGCGAAGTTTGCGAACGGCGCGATGCCCGCATTGTTGACCAGGATGTCGAACTGGCTCGCCCCGGTCCGCGCCTTGAGTTCGTCGTCGAGCGCCGCGAACAGGGTCTTCACGCCATCCTTGGCGGCCAGGTCCGCCCCGACTGCGAACGCCGTGCCGCCCTGAGCCGTGATGGACGAGACCGTTTCGACAGCGGCCTGCCGGTTCTTGCCGTAGTGGACCGCGACCAGCGCGCCATCAGCGGCCAAACGCTCCGCGACGGCTCTGCCAATGCCGCGGCTGCCGCCCGTAACCAGAGCGATTTTGCCTTCAAGGGGACGTGCCATGGAAATTTCTCCATAAATTTCATATGCATAGTCAGCAACCTTGGTAGCGCCGACCACCACCTTGGCCCCGGCTGCACCCACACATATGAACGGCAATCCCGTAGTTCAAGATTATCGAACTATTGAATTTTAAGAATCTTGGGCCATATCTGAAGGCGTGCAGAGACCGTTCCTACATCCCCCGGCTGAAGCCATCCGCTTGGAAAGCGTGCTCTACGCGCTCGCCGATCCGGTCCGGCTCGAGATCGTGCGCCGCCTGGTGACGGGCGATTGCCCGCTCAACTGCTCGACGGCCGCACCTGCGCACCTGCCGAAGTCGACGCAGTCGCATCACTTTCAGATTTTGCGGGAAGCGGGCCTGATCCAGTCCGAGCGCCGCGGCACCGAGGTCGTGAACAGCCTGCGTCTCGACGAGATCGAGGCGAAGTTTCCGGGCGTAGTCGCCGCTATCCTCAAGGCCGCGAAACCCCTCAAATGCCCGGACGCCGAAAAGAGCGGCAGCTAGAGCCAAGCCCGGCCACGGAGGTAATGGGTGGGCACCGGACACACGGCCGGAAAACGTCCCCCTGTGTGAAACGTTCCTGGCCCCCGATCTTCATCGGGGTGACGGTGAGTCTGGGCTGCCGGGTCCCACAAAACAAACGTCATCCCGGCGAAGGCCGGGATCCAGACACGCCGCCGATTGCATGAAGGCCGCCCAACGGCACGGAGGCGGCATTCTCCAAACACACCCATGACCGCCCTCATAGCGGAGCGATGCTTCGCATCGACAGGCGGCCATCCAGGGCCGCTTGTCCGAACGGAAGAATGCCTCGCCCCTGGATGGCCGGGTCAAGCCCGGCCATAGAGGTGATGGGTGGGCACCGGACACACGGCTGGAAAACGTCCCCCCGTGTGAAACGTGCCTGGCCCCCGATCTTCATCGGGGTGACGGTGAGTTTGGGCTGTCGGATTTCACAAGACAAACGTCATCCCGGCGCAGGCCGGGATCCAGACACACCGCCGATTGACCGCCGATTGCATGAAGGCCGCCCAACGGCACGGAGGCGGCATTCTCCAAACACACCCATGACCGCCCTCATAGCGGAGCGATGCTTCGCATCGACAGGCGGCCATCCAGGGCCGCTTGTCCGAACGGAAGAATGCCTCGCCCCTGGATGGCCGGGTCAAGCCCGGCCATAGAGGTGATGGGTGGGCACCGGACACACGGCTGGAAAACGTCCCCCCGTGTGAAACGTGCCTGGCCCCCGATCTTCATCGGGGTGACGGTGAGTTTGGGCTGCCGGGTCCCACAAAACAAACGTCATCCCGGCGGAGGCCGGGATCCAGACACCGTGGAGAAAAGCGCATCTCTTCCACGAACGTATCCCGGCATCATAACAGAGCGATGCTCCGCGTCAGGGAGACGTCGTGCTCCGCCCGGACGACGGCCGGGATCCAGCCGCATCTCCGCATCGCCTCCGAACCGGAGACGCGGGTGCGAACGCAATGCACTCTACTTGAAATGCTTGGAGAGCTTCAGCCCCTGCGCCTGGTAGTGGCTCCCCAGATCGCGGCCGTAGAGCGTTTCCGGAAGCGCCATCATCCGCTCGTAGACGAGCCGCCCGATGATCTGCCCGTCCTCCAGAATGAACGGCACCGTATGCGAGCGCACTTCCAGCACCACGCGCGAGCCGCTGCCGCCCGCCGCCGAATGGCCGAAGCCCGGGTCCATGAAGCCCGCATAGTGCACGCGGAACTCGCCGACCAGCGGATTGAACGGCATCATCTCGGCCGCGTGTGTGGGAGGAATGTGCACGGCCTCCTTCGAAGCCAGAATGTAGAACTGGTCCGGATCGAGGATCAGGCGGCGCTGGCTGTCGGCGCGCACCGGCTCCCAATAATCCGCGATCGCGCAGGCCCCAGGCGCGTCCACATCCACCACGCCCGTATGCCGCTTGGCCCGGTAGCCGACGAGCCCGTCGCGGTCGCCCGCAAGATCCACCGAGAGCGCGATGCCGTCGTGAATGTCGGCGCGCGCGCCTGAGACCAGCGTCTCCGCCGCGTGCAGCCGCTGAAGCCCTTCGTCCGTCTCGCGCGGATCGCCATGACGGAAGCGAAGCTGCGTGAGCTTCGAGCCCTTGCGCACCACAATAGGAAACGTCTGCGGACAGATCTCGGCGTAGAGCGGCCCCTTGTATCCCGCCGGAATGAGGTCGAACGCGGAGACCCCATCCGCGATCACGCGCGTGAACACGTCGAGGCGGCCCGTCGAGCTTTTCGGATTGGCAGAAGCGGCAATGCTCTCCGGCAACGCGAGACTTTCGAGCAGCGGCACCACATAGACGCACCCCGTCTCGAGCACCGCGCCATTCTCGATGTCGAACTCGTGTAGCTTGAGATCGGAAAGCTTGTCCGCGACCACCCCGCCCGGCCCCGGCAGGAAGCTCGCCCGCACGCGATAGGCGCGCGGCCCGAGCCGCAGGTCTACACTGGCGGGCTGAATCTGGCCGGTCTCGAACGGCTGCGCCGCCGTGAGACCGCCCGCCGAGATCAGCGCCCGGATGGTCTGCACCGGAAAGATGCCGTCGGACACGGCCGCCCCAAGCGGAAAATCCGGCTCCGGCTCGGCGATTTTCGGATCTTGCGGCATCGGGTTAACTCCTGTCCCTGCACGCTCTAGACGAAGCGCCCCTTGACGCCAAGAGCCCGGAGGGTCTAATCCCGCTCAAATCCGCCCGCCAAGCCTGTGCTTACGGGCGGATCGTGGTGATTTGGCCGGCCGGCTTGCAGCCACGTTAAACAACTCGCTAAAGAGGGCCCATGCGCGAGACCCGGCTTGAGGTCCGCCCTGGCTCATGGCAGCGGGGAGGATAGCCGGGTTTTTTCATGGCCGTGATCGTGCCGGGCCAATCGGATCGGCGCGCCGTCATCGGCCTCCAATCGAGCGGGTGCAACGCCCGCCGCGCGCGAAGGACACTCCCATGGCAAACAAGAAGACGCCGATCACCGCCGATCCCGAGAGCTGGAGCCCCGAAACGCAACTCGTTCACGGCGGCGTGCTCCGCTCGCAGTTCGGTGAAACGTCCGAAGCCCTCTTCCTCACGCAGGGCTTCGTCTATGCCTCTGCCGAGCAGGCCGAGGCCCGCTTCAAGAACGAAGACCCCGGCTTCCAGTATTCGCGCTTCGGCAACCCCACGGTCGCCATGTTCGAGGAGCGCATCCGCCTGCTCGAAGGCGCCGAGGTCGCCCGCGCCACCGCCACCGGCATGGCCGCCGTCACCGCGGGCCTGCTCTCGTTCCTCAAAGCCGGCGACCATGTGGTTGCCGCCCGCGCCATGTTCGGCTCCTGCCGCTACATCGTCGAGACCCTGTGCCCGCGCTTCGGCATCGCCGCGACCCTGATCGACGGACGCGACATCGAAGCCTGGAAGGCGGCGCTGCGCCCCAACACCAAGGCCTTCTTCTTCGAGACGCCCGCCAACCCCACGCTCGACCTCGTGGACATCGAGGCGGTCTCCACCATCGCCCGCAAGGCCGGCGTCACGACCGTGGTCGACAATGTCTTCGCCACCCCGATGCTGCAGCGCCCCCTCGCCCACGGTGCCGATGTCGTCGTCTACTCGGCGACCAAGCACATCGACGGGCAGGGCCGCTGCCTCGGCGGCGCGGTGCTCTGCTCGAACAAGTTCCTGACCGACCACCTGCAGGACTTCATCCGCCAGACCGGCCCGTCTTTGAGCCCCTTCAACGCCTGGGTGATGCTCAAGGGCCTGGAAACGCTCCCGTTGCGCGTCAAGGCGCAGAGCAGCTCGGCTGCCGTGATCGCCGATCAGCTCGCCGGAACGAAAGGCGTGAGCCGCGTGATCTACTGCGGCCGCGACGACCATCCCCAGGCCGCCCTCGCCAAGAAACAGATGACGGGCGGCGGACAGATGATCGCGTTCGAGGTGGAAGGCGGCAAGGAAGCCGCGTTCCGCCTTCAGAACGCACTGAAAATCATCAAAATTTCGAACAACCTGGGCGACGCCAAGAGCATCATCACCCACCCGCCGACCACCACCCACTACCGCATCGGCCCCGAGGCGCGTGCCGAACTCGGCATCACCGACGGCATGCTGCGTCTCTCGGTCGGCCTCGAGAACGAGCAGGATCTGCTGGCAGACCTCGATCAGGCCGTGAAGGCTGCACGCGGAGGCTGAGGGGGGCGTCAGACAAACAGGAACGCGGCACCGGCTCGATGACGCCGGCCGCGCTCCGGCGCGCGCGCCTAAACTCGTTGACGCAAACGCCGCCTGCCATGGTAAAGCTCAGCCAAACAAAAGGCGGACCCGTCTTGTGACCGATGAGACCCCATACGAGCAGGTGACGCACGGCATCCGCGTCCGCGTCACGCCCGAATATTCGGACGATCAGTCGACACCCGACGAGAGCTACTTCTTCTGGGTCTACACGATCGAGATCGCCAACGAGAGCGCACACACGGTGCAGCTCAAGAGCCGCATCTGGCGCATCACCGATGCGCGCGGCAAGACGGACGAGGTGCGCGGCCCCGGCGTCGTCGGGCAGACGCCCGTCATTCCGCCGGGCCAGTCCTTCACTTATTCCTCCGGCTGCCCGCTTTCGACGCCGTCCGGCATCATGGTCGGCAGCTACCAGATGACCGACGAAAACGGACGCCTGTTCGACGTGGCCATTCCCGCCTTCTCGCTCGACAGCCCCTACGCGACGCGCAGCGTCAACTGACCCTGCCCGTCCTCGCCACCCCGATAACACCGCAACCTGACGCTCCCCCATGCCAATCGCCGCGCCTCTTTCCTCCGCCATCGATCTCACCACGCGCCTCGTGGCTTTCGACACCACCAGCCACAAATCGAACCGCGCCCTGATCGCCTTCGTCGAGAGCTATCTCGCCGGGCACGGCATCACCTCGCATCTGGTGCCGACCGAGGACGGCGAGAAAGCCTCTCTGTTCGCGACCGTCGGCCCCGAGGGTGTGGCTGGCATCGGCCTCTCGGGCCACACCGACGTGGTTCCCGCCGATCCTGCGGCCTGGACCAGCGATCCCTTCACCGTACGCCAGGAGAACGGCCGGCTCTACGGGCGGGGCACCGCCGACATGAAAGGCTTCCTCGCCTGCGTGCTGGCGATGGTGCCGGACTTCAAGCGCCGCAAGCTGAAGGTGCCGCTCCACATCGTCTTTTCTTACGACGAGGAGGTGGGCTGCACCGGCGTCCGTCCGATGATCGCAGAGCTAGGGGATCGCCTCACGAAGCCGCGCGCCGTGATCGTGGGCGAGCCGACCTCAATGGATGTGGTCGATGGCCACAAAGGCCCCGTCCGCTGGGCCGTGGAGATCACCGGCCGCGCCGCGCACTCGAGCATGGCGCACCTCGGCGTCAACGCCATCTCCGTCGCGGGACGCCTCATCGGCGAGCTAGGTGCGATCGAGAAGGAGCTGATGGCGCTCCCGCCCGATACGCGTTACGTGCCGCCTTATCCCACCTTGCAGGTGACGGAGATCACAGGCGGCATAGCCTCGAACATCGTGCCCGCCACCTGCCGCTTCGGCTTCGAGGTGCGCGCCATGCCCGGCCTCGATGTCGATGGCATCGAGAAGCGTATCGTCGCGTTTGCCGAGAAGGAGTGCCTGCCGGAGATGCGCCGTCTCGCTCCGGAAGCCAACATCGTCATTCGCCAGTCGAACCGCGTTCCCCCCTTCGCCGCCGACACCGAGTCGGAGGTCGTCGCGCTCGCGCTCAAGCTTGCGGGACAGAACGAGACGCGCGCCGTCTCCTACGCCACAGAGGCGGGGCTGTTCCAGGGCGCCAAGGTTCCCTCCGTCGTCTGCGGCCCCGGCGACATCGCCCAGGCTCACACGGCCGACGAGTGGATCGCGATCTCCGAGATCGAGCGCTGCCTCGCCTTCCTCGACCGCCTGGCGGACTGGGCCGAAGGCTGACCCTCACGCTCGGAAGCAGGCATGAAAAAAGGCCGCTTTGGGGTGCGGCCAAGGGTAGTGTTGGTTCTAGGCAATGATCAGTGAAGAGTAGATCGGACGTCCGAACTCATGAGACAGAACGCTTTCGCGACTTCGTTGAACACCAGTTGCTGACGTAACATGGACTCGACGTGAGGAACCCGAAGCAGGTCCTCCATGAGGGCCATCTGCGCTTCGACGGTGGACGACACCGCGGAGAGGCCCAACGCACACCATTGCGTAACCCAGGACGGATGGGCATCGGGGCTTGCGGCCGGAATGGCCTCCGCGAGTGCCCCGGTGCCCAAGTCCGCCGGCCGGCGAACCGAAACCGGCGAATGCGAGGAGTGGGCTTCCAAAAGCTCGGCCGGGCGATGGACCACGGGAGATTCCCGTTCGCCGCCGTTCGAAGCGCCACCTTGAATGTCTGACAATTTGAGCTTGTCCCTGAGACGACGGATGGTCGAAGGATCGGAGACGCCGATAGCCTTGATAGCGGTCGTCGGCCTCAGATTCGGGTCCGCCTCCAGCAGCTCCACGATACGCCGAAGCTGGACACGGTCATCGAGGCCGCTGCCTCTTGGCCGGCCGCGACGGGCATAGTCGGAAGGCATGCGGGCGATCCATCCATCCACGATTCGATGGAGGGAATCTTGAAGAATTTCTCCCTGATTTGCCAAGGAGAAAATTAAGCAGAACCAATAAGAAGTCGTGTCGGGCTGATAATTGTTGCGAAAATGAATCCTCGACTTGTATGTCTGCGGAACAAACCGGGTAAGTCTCGGCACCGCGAAAACCCCCGGCACTCCGTCCCGCTCGCGCCTCAGCCGATCAGCCCCCGCATCCGCCCAAGATGCGCAAGCTTCACCTCCGGCCGCGCGCCCATCTGCCCAATGATCTCGGCCGCCGCGAAACTGCCGAGCTTGCCCGCCATCGGCAGCTCGTACCCGCGCGCGAGACCATAGAGGAAACCCGCGGCATAGAGATCGCCCGCACCCGTTGTATCGATCACCTTTTTCACCGGCTCGGCCGGGACCAGGATCGGCGTGCCATCCGAAACGATGACCGAGCCCTTCTCGCTGCGCGTCAGCACCGCGAGCTTGGTATCGCGCGCCACGTGCTTCACGGCCTCGTCGAAGTCCGACGTCTCATAGAGCGAGAGGATCTCGCTCTCGTTGGCGAACAGGATGCCGATGCCGGAGCGGATGAGGGCCAGAAACTCTGCCCGGTGACGGTCGACGCAGAACGAATCCGAGAGCGTGAGCGCCACGCGCCGACCTGCGCCGTTCGCGATCTCCACGGCCTGCCGGAAGGCCGCCTTGGCCTCGTCGCGATCGAACAGATAGCCCTCGAGATAGACGATGGACGCGGCCTTGATGACCTCGGGGTCCACCTCGCCCTGATCGAGATCGGTGCTGATGCCGAGGAACGTGTTCATCGTGCGCTGCCCGTCGGGCGTGACGAGGATGAGCGAGCGCGAGGTTGCCCGGCCCGTATCGACCACCGCGGGCGTGTTGAAGCTCACGCCGGAGGCGCGAATGTCGTGGCGGAAGATGCGGCCAAACTCGTCCTCGGCCACCTTACCGATGAACGCCGAGCGCCCGCCGAACGAGGCCACGCCGACCACGGTGTTCGCCGCCGAACCGCCCGAGATTTCGATCGCCGGCCCCATGGTCTCGTAGATCTTCCCGATCGTCGCCGGCTCCACGAGCCGCATATGACCCTTGGGCGCCCCATGCCGGTCGAGGAAGCTGTCGTCGCAGCGGCCGATGATATCGACGATCGCATTGCCGATCGCGACCACATCGAATTGCGTGCCAGGCATAACGTCTCTCCCCCGAGTATCCGAAAAAACGCGCACTATAGGCTTTGCGACCCGGCGCGCAACGCGCGTGCTCAAGTTTGACGGGCTCGTCCCTGTCCGGCGCCGTCCCGCACCATCATGGCGAGCCCCAGGACCAGCCGTTCAGAGAACGCCTCCTCGAGCGACCCCGCAAGGCGGGCGGATTTGGCGGCCGCCGAAATGCGCGACAGCGCATCCGACAAGCGAGGCCCGGTCCAAAGGCGGCATTGTGCGGCAAAGGCGTCCTTCTGCTTGAAATGCAGGGGCGGGCGCATCTGACGCAGCGCATCCTCCATCGAGGTGCCCCGGTCGAGAGCACTCCGCACGCGATGCAACTTCTGGAAATGCCGCTGTGTCGCGGCAATGATCGATTGCGGGCTCTCGCCCGAGGAGACGGCGCGCCCGCATTCTACCAGCGCGCGCGCAACCTGCCCGGACGCGGCGGCGAAGGTGATCCGCTCGAGCGCCAGCTCCGACACATCGCCGACGACTGCTTCCACATCGTCGACACTGATCTCCGCTCCGCCATCGACGTAGAGCAGCAGCTTCTCGATCTCGCCGCGCGAGAGGGCCCGGTCCGCCCCGAGCCGCTCCACCAGCGCCTGACGCGCATCGGATGAGATCGTGATGCCAGCCTCCCGCACCATTTCGCGGATCAGCGCATCGAGATCCTGCGCCGCATCGGCGTAGCACGCGATCGCCGCCGCCGACGGCGCCTTCTCGAAGAGCGCGCGCAGGGAATCCTCGGGCTTGAGATTGCCGGCCTCGACGATCAGCACGCCTTCGAGTGCTCCGCCTTCGACCAGAGGCTTGAGTGCGGCCGCGTTCACGCGCCGGCTCGCCGTCGTGCGAATGATCTTGGGTCCGCCGAACATGGGCACCGTCCCGAGTTCCACCACCAGCCGGTCCGGATCGGAGTCGAGGTCTGCATCGTCGAGACGAAGCAATTCGCCGGGAGGATCGAAGCGTCGCGCGGCGGCCTTCGCCAGCACCTGCGCCCGCTCGCTCACGAGGCCCGCATCCGAGCCGAAGAACAGCACCGCGCGAATCTTGGGATCCGGAGAGGCGAGAAACGCCTGAGCCTGATGCGCCTTCACCGCAACCATGGAGAGCGCCTCGAAAACCGATCTTCTGACATGAGCAATTCCGCTCTCATACGCGAGAGAGCGCGGCTGCGCCACCAATTGGATCTCATGAGAGGAAGCGCTAGGCGCCGGCGAGATGCGCCGAGAGGCGCGACTTGAGGTCTTCGCCCACAACCTTGGCGGCGCGGTTCTCGGCATCCTCGCGCGCGCGTACGTTGGAGAAGATCGACTTGTTGCGCTCGAAGCTGGCGCGGCCGTAGCTCGTGCCGGAGAGCACCACCGACTTGTCGGAGATCCGGACGAGCTGGAACTTGGCTTCGATGCTGTAGACCTGCCCGCTCGAGTCACCGTCGATAAGGACGAGAGTGGAGGTCACGCTTTCGCGGATCGCAACATCGAGCTTGAACTCGGGGTTCTGCACCTCGCCGCCGCCGCCAGTCGCCTGGAAGATCAGCTCGTTGCGGATCTGCTGGCCTACGCGGCCCGGAATGGTGGAAACGGAAACTTTGGCGAGCCTCGCGTCGGCAGCCGCGCCGCCGAGCGACGTCGAGCCGTAGAGCGGACGGAAGCCGCCGTTGCCACAAGCTGCGAGAAGGGGCGTAACCACGACGGCAGCGAACACCAGCCGCGAAACCGCGCGCCAGCTGACAGCACCGCCCTTAGCGTTCCGGTTTTCAACGCTCGAACGCATAATCCCGCCTGCCAGAGTCCCGCCTGCCCCTAGCCATGACCGCCTCGAACCGAACCGGCCCGAATAAGGAGATCATGGCTCCACTCAAAGACCCGGGGCGTCAGACGCCCTAGGCAACGACATTCACAATCCTTTGCGGCACGACGATGATCTTCTTGGGCGACCGCCCCTCGAGAGCCCGCACCACGGGTTCGAGCGCGAGCGCAGCCGCTTTGACCTCGTCTTCCGCAGCGTCACGGGCGATCAGAAGCTCGTCGCGACGCTTGCCATTCACCTGTACGGCAATGGTGATCTTATCGTCAACGAGCAACGCCGCCTCGACCGCGGGCCAGGGCTGATTGGCCAGCAAAGTGTTGTATCCAAGCCGCGCCCAGCATTCTTCGCCCAGGTGTGGCATCATCGGGCCGATCATCTGGATAAATAGTTCGCCGGCTTCCCGGAACACCCATGCAAAATCTTCGCTGATCTCTCCGCCTGCACCGAACTTGGCGAGAGATGCAGACAAGATGTTGGTAAACTCATAGATCTGGGCGACGGCAACGTTGAAGCGCAGCGCTTCGATGCTCTGCGCCACGGAATGGGCCGCCTTGTGGGCCGCGCGCCGCAGCGCCAGCGCATCGGGAGAGAGCGTCTCGGGCTTCGCGGTCCCGCGCGGAGCCGCCTTCTCGGCCAGATCGTCCACCACGCGCCAGGCGCGCTGGATGAAACGGCCCGCGCCCTGGATGCCGGCTTCGGTCCACACCACATCGCGCTCGGGCGGACTGTCCGACAGCATGAACCAGCGGGCGCAGTCCGCACCCCACCCCTCGATGATGTCATCGGGGTCGACCAGGTTCTTCTTGGACTTCGACATCTTTTCGATGGAGCCGATCACCGCGGGCTTGCCCGTGGCCAGCTCTACCGCGCTCCGCCCCTCGCCTTCCCCTTCGAAACGGATCTCGCTCGGCAAGAGCCAGGCGCCGGTCTGGGACTTGTAGGTTTCATGGGTCACCATGCCCTGGGTGAACAGCGCGGCGAACGGCTCGCGCAGGTTCTTGGACCCGTGCCCCGCATCCGAGATCGCTCGATAGAAGAAGCGTGAATAGAGAAGATGCAGGATCGCGTGCTCGATGCCACCAATGTATTGATCGACCGGCAGCCAGTAGTTTGCGGCGTCCGTGTCCACAGGCACGTCCGCATGGGGCGCCGTGAAGCGCACGAAATACCAGGAGCTGTCGACGAACGTGTCCATGGTGTCCGTCTCGCGCCGCGCGGGCTTGGCGCACTTCGGGCACGGCACGTGCTTCCACGTCGGATGCCGGTCGAGCGGGTTACCGGGCTTGTCGAAGGTGGCGTCGTCCGGCAGCCTCACCGGCAGATCCTTTGCAGGAACCGGAACGATGCCGCAGTCGTCGCAATGGACGACCGGGATCGGACACCCCCAATAGCGCTGCCGCGAGATGCCCCAGTCACGAAGCCTGTAGTTCACCTTGCGCTGGCCGGTAGGCTTTCCGCCGAGCGTCGCGCCTTCGAGCCGCTTCGCCGCCTCCTCGAACGCCGCCTCCGTCGAGAGCCCATCGAGGAAGCGCGAGTTGATCATCGTGCCGTCGCCGTCGACGGCCGTCTCGCCAACCGTGAAGCCTTCGGCCTTCGCGCCCGGCGGCAGGATCACGGGGATCACCGGCAGATTGTAGGCGCGTGCGAAATCGAGGTCGCGCTGATCGCCCGCGGGGCAGCCGAAGATCGCGCCCGTGCCGTAGTCCATCAGAATGAAGTTCGCCACGTAGACCGGGATCGTCCAGTCCGGATCGAACGGATGCACCGCGCGGATGCCGGTATCGAAGCCGCGCTTGTCCGCCGTTTCGAGATCAGCAACGGACGTGCCCATGCGCCGGCACTCGTCGGAGAAGGCGGCGAGCTCCGGATTGGTCTCGGCCGCGGCCCGCGCCAGCGGATGGTCGGGGGCGATCGCCATGAACGACGCGCCGAACAGCGTGTCCGGCCGGGTCGTATAGATTTCGAGCTCCGAATGCCCCTTGGGCGCCGTCGCCGTGTCCAGCGCCCAGCGCACCAGCATGCCCTCGGAGCGGCCGATCCAGTTGGCCTGCATGAGGCGCACCTTTTCCGGCCACTTGTCGAGCGTTCCGAGCGCTTCGAGCAACTCGTCCGAATACTGGGTGATCTTGAAAAACCACTGTGTCAGCTCGCGCTGCTCGACGAGCGCGCCCGAGCGCCAGCCGCGGCCGTCGATCACCTGCTCGTTGGCGAGCACCGTATGATCGACCGGGTCCCAGTTGACCTTCGACGACTTCCGGTAGGCGAGCCCCTTCTTGTAGAGGTCGAGGAACAGCCTCTGCTGTTGAGCATAGTACTCCGGGCTGCAGGTCGCGATCTCGCGGCTCCAGTCGAGCGAGAGACCCATGGACTTGAGCTGGGTCTTCATCGTCTCGATATTGGCATAGGTCCACGTCGCCGGATGCGTCTTGCGCTCGATGGCGGCGTTCTCGGCCGGCATGCCGAAGGCGTCCCATCCCATCGGATGCAGCACGTTGAAGCCCTTGGCCCGCTTGAAGCGCGCCACCACGTCGCCCATCGCATAGTTGCGCACATGCCCCATGTGGATGCGCCCCGACGGATAGGGGAACATCTCGAGCACATAGCATTTGGGCTGCGAACGGTCGTCGGACGCGCGAAAAATCTCGCCCTCCTCCCAGACCTTCTGCCAATGCTTCTCTCGTGCGGGCGCGTTGTAACGTTCGGTTGCCATGGAAGGGTAAACTCGCGGGGCGTTAAGAATGGCGCGTACTCAGCCCGAAAGGGGGGGCCGGGTCAAGGAAGCGGTTGCGCGCGCTTGTGGTTTGGACATGCGCCTATTTGGCGGCCCGGCGAACACGTCCCGCCGGATGCGTCCATCTCGTGAACACATCTGGCCTCATATGTTCACCAACATACTTTTTGTGTACATATTCGGCTAAACGTGTTCGTTTGATAGACCTGTCCCGCCAAATATGTTCACAAATTCTCATTACGCGAACATATAAGCCTTGATAAGGTCCTCGAATGCGCATATCCCCTCCCATATGTTCACGAACTATGACTTCGTGAACATAAACCGCAAAAACACACGCCACACCGAGAGGCCGCGTGATGGAAGACCTTGGACCCAAATACTCAGGCTGGCCGCCGCCGGGCATCCCCATCGATCCGAGCAAGCCCTTCAACGACCTGCCCAGGCTGCCGCCGGCATTCGAACTCGATTCCAAACAGATTCTGAAGGCCACGATGCCCGCGCGCATCGCCGTGGCCGAGCTTCGTCTCGCCGGACGCGACATCCCCGATCAGTCGGTGCTGATCAACACGATCCCCCTGCTCGAAGCCAAGGACAGCTCCGAGATCGAAAACATCGTCACCACCAACGACGCCCTGTTCCGCGAAGCCAGCCACGCCGACGACGGCAACGACCTCGCCGCCAAGGAGGCGTTGCGCTATCGCGCGGCGATCTACCATGGCGCCGAATCTTTGAAATCGCGGCCCCTCACCGCGCGCACGGCAATCGAGATATGCAGCCACATCAAGGGCGTTGACCTCGACGTGCGTGCAACGCCGGGCACGACGCTTCGCAACTCGTTCACCGGAGAGGTCATCTACACACCGCCGGAAGGCGTCGACACGCTGCGCGCGCTGCTCGCCAACTGGGAGCAGTATGCGAACACCGCCGACGACATCGATCCGCTCGTGCGCATGGCCGTGCTGCACTACCAGTTCGAGGCCATTCACCCCTTCATCGACGGCAATGGCCGCACCGGCCGCATCCTGAACATCCTGGTGTTGCTCCAGGCCGGACTGCTCGACATTCCGACGCTCTATCTCAGCCGCCATATCGTGCGCACCAAAGGGCAATACTACGCCTTGCTGCAAGGCGTGACCCAGCGCGGCGAATGGGAACCGTGGGTGCTCTACATGCTCACCGCGGTCGAGACCACAGCGAGATGGACCAACATGCGCATCCGCGCCATCCGCGACCTGATGACGGATACGGCGGCTTATGTGAGCGCCAATGCCAGCAGCATCTATTCGTGGGAGCTGATCCAGACGATCTTCGCGCAGCCGTACACGCGCATCGGTCACCTCGTGGATCGCGGCGTCGCCAAGCGGGTTGCGGCGTCCCGATACTTGAAACAGCTCGCCGCAATCGGCGTGCTCCACGAGGAGAAGGTCGGCCGCGACAAGCTCTTCATCCACCGCAAGTACATGAAGCTCCTAGGCTCGGACGATCATGCGTTCGAGCCTTATCCCGCGAAGGCACCATGACCGACACTCACTCCCCTGCCGCTGCTCTCGCCGGCGTGAAAGCCCGCCTTGACGCCGCCGCCCGCGAGGCTGGCCGCGACCCGGCCTCCGTCCACCTCATCGCGGTCTCGAAAACTTTCGGCCGGGACGCAATCCTCCCGGTGCTGGAAGCGGGCCAACGCCTGTTCGGCGAAAACCGCGTGCAGGAAGCCAAGGCCAAATGGCCGGAGCTGCGCGCGCTCTACGCCGATCTCGAGCTGCACCTCATCGGTCCCCTCCAGTCCAATAAGACGCGTGAGGCCGTGGAGCTGTTCGACGCCATCCACACCATCGACCGGCCAAAGATCGCCAAAGCCATTGCGGACGAGCAGCAGCGCCAGGGCAAGCGCCTGAAGCTCTTCATCGAGGTGAACACGGGAGAGGAGCCGCAGAAGGCGGGCATCGTTCCAAAAGAGACGGCCGCCTTCCTCGCCCATTGCCGGCGCGATCTCGGCCTCGAGATCTCCGGCCTCATGTGCATCCCTCCGGTTGAGGAGGAAGCCGCCGTGCACTTCGCGTTCCTCGCGAAGCTCGCGGGCGACCTCGGGCTTCCCGAGCTCAGCATGGGCATGAGCAGCGATTTCGAAACGGCCGCGAGCTTCGGCGCCACCTATGTCCGCGTCGGCTCGGCCATTTTCGGAGCACGCTAGGCCCCCCTATTCCGTGGCTACCCACAGCTTTTGCCGTCGCTTTTCCACGCCGCCGTCGGCCTTAGACGGCCGCGAGTGCTAGCCTTTTGCGAAGTACGTGATTCGCTTCAACGAAGGAGACCCGGCATGACAGCATCCGCCCTCAAGGTGGCCGACGCCAGCGCAGACGCCGCGGCCGCCGATGCCGCGCGCGACGCACGCGCCGAAGCCGCGAAGCAAGCGGCTGCCGAGGAGCGGACGCGCAACACGGCGAAAAAGAAGCCTACGAAAAAGGTGTCCGACGGCTGGGACCGCTTCCTGGTCGACATCTGGATTACCGATCTCAACTTCACGGAGTTCGGTCTTTACAAGCGCACGCGCAACCGCGCGAAGTCCCGCCAGTTCACCTCCGACATGGATATCTTCGGAGAGATCATCGAGAACGGCGAGCGCACCGGCCTCTTCGGCTACCGCGAGGAGCTTTGGAAGAAGGCGCAGGGCATGGACAAGCGCCTCGTCTTCAAGCTCTTCACCGAGAACCTCAACTGGCGCGCCACCATGGATCTCATGATCGGGCGCTCGCTTCAGCAGACCATCGGCGCTCGTGGCCTGCCGGTAATGACCTATTCGATCAACACCGATGACGATAACTACATCATCTATCTGGAGCGCTCGGCCAACAAGTGGCCGTTCATGCCGGAGAACTTCTCGTTCTTCATCATCGACAACAAGGGCAAGCCCGAATTCTACCGGTTGAAGCGCGATTTCATCAATCTGGGCGGCGACTATTCGCTGATCGATCAGACCGGCAGCACCATCGGCTACATCGACGGCAAGGTGTTTTCCATCGGCGGCAAGTGGAAAGGCCGCCTGCGCACGGGCACGGACAAGCGCATCATGACAGTGATGAAGCTGTTCGGCGCGATGATGGTCTTCAACGGCGACTGCCGCCGTCACATGAAGCGGCTCTACAAGGGTATGCTCGCAGGCAAGATCAAGCCGGAGCTCGATCGCCAGGAAGCCGATCTCTACATGAACCCGCGCCGCGTTCGCTAAGGGATTTATCCGCACGGTGGATGCCGCTTCATAAGCAGGCGAGCAAAAACCTGGAGCGCGCGCACCGCAAGGCTCACACCAAACGTATCTGGATCCCGGCCGCTCGTGCGAAGCGCGACTTCGTCACGACGCCGGGATGACGTTGACGCATAGCCAGTCTGCCCGCCTTATTTGAGCGTCATCCCGATGAAGATCGGGATCCAGCCGCACGAGACATGTTCGAGGCGAGAGCGACCTTCACGCCGCTCAATGAAGCGCGACTGCACTCGCCGCTTGAGAGGCGGCCGCATCCGCTGCGGCCAGCACAGGAGTGCCGCTGATCTCCGCGAGCGAGCGGTCGATGTCCCTGAGCCCCTCGACGAACGAGGAGAGCCGCCCCGAGATCTTCTCGATGAAATGATCGGCCAGCGTAGGATCGGCCGTCATGTGCGCGAGCATTTCCGAACGCGTGATGCGCAGCGCTCGCACAGGCGTCTTCGCCACCACGGTCGACGTGCACTCGGTCTCGATCAGCATCGTCATTTCCGAGATGAGCGCGCCTGCGGGAATAGCCTCCCCGCTGCCGGCTTCGAGCCCTGGGCCTTCTGTGCGCACCGCCTCGCCCGAAACGACGAGCACGGCCGCATCTGTTTCCGCGTGCGCCGTGACGATCACGTCACCCGGCTTGTACACGATGCGATCCGCGCGCCGCGCGATCTCGGTGAGCTGCAGCGGCTTCAGGCCCTGAAATAGGGGCACGTTGAGAAGAGGAAGAACGAGTGCATCGATAGCCATAAAACAACCCCCGCAACAAAACCCGCACGACCGGCACACCGCACGCGTGCCGAAACGTGGAAGCGGACTGGGCGTCACCCTCTGGCGCGAGACGCCCTTACGCTCGCCACGAGGGAAAGCTCGGGCGATTCGGCCCCTTGGGTCCAGGCCCGCCCGGAGCCCTGTTGATGGCTGAGGAATAACCTGTTTACGCCGAAAGCTTGTAGCCGCCGGTCTCCGTCACCAGGATCTCGGCATTCGAGGGATCTTTCTCGATCTTCTGACGCAGACGATAGATATGCGTTTCGAGCGTGTGCGTCGTCACGCCGGCGTTGTAACCCCACACCTCGTGCAGCAGCGTCTCGCGCGAGACCACCTTGTCGCCCGTGCGGTAGAGATACTTGAGGATCGCCGTTTCCTTCTCGGTGAGGCGGATCTTTCCGCCCTTCTCGTCGAGCAGGAGCTTGGAAGCGGGTTTGAACGTGTAGGGCCCGATGGTGAAAACCGCGTCCTCGCTCTGCTCGTGCTGGCGCAGTTGCGCGCGAATGCGCGCCAGCAGCACGGCGAACTTGAACGGCTTGGTGACGTAGTCGTTCGCGCCCGCATCAAGGCCGAGAATCTGATCGGCATCGCTGTCGTTCGCGGTCAGCATGATGATGGGGCTCTTGAAGCCCGTCTTGCGCAACAGGCGCACCGCCTCGCGCCCGTCCATGTCCGGAAGGCCGACGTCGAACACGACGAGATCGTGATGCCCCGTCTTGGCCGCCTCGATGCCCTTGCCCGCCGTCCCCGCCACCGACACGTCGAACTCGTCGTGCAGCGCCAGTTGATCCTGAAGGGACCCGCGGAGATCCTCGTCGTCGTCGACAAGCAGGATCTTGCGTGCAGCGCTCATGATCGGCGGCTCCAGTTCAAAAGTTGCAGCTAACGTATAAAGGATTTCGGGTACGAAGCCGACACGTCCGTACCAGCCCACCCTGGACGCATCCTCTTAGCATCTGCTTCCCGCCTGAGGTAGGGTGCCGTGGCCCGGAGGGTTATCGAACCGGCCGACCGGTGGAAAAGGGGATCTGCCATCACCGTCCGTAACATCATCGTGAGGAGCCTCACGCCCCGCAGCACGGTGGGCAGGCTGACATGCGGCAGCCTCACGCTCAAATGTGCCTTGGGCCGAAGCGGAATTCGCACCGCCAAGCGCGAAGGCGATGGCGCGACGCCGCGCGGCAGGTTTGGATTCGAAAGCGCCTATTACCGCCGCGACCAGTTGCGTCGCCCTGTCACGCCCCTCGCCGTGCGCGAGACCAGACCCGATGACGGATGGTGCGACGCAACAGAAGATCGCAACTATAACCGCTTCGTAAAGCACCCCTATCCGGCGAGTGCGGAGCGTCTGTGGCGCCGCGACAGGCTTTACGACGTCGTGGTCGTGGTCGGCTACAATCGCCGCCCGCGCTATCGCGCGAAGGGCAGCGCGATCTTCATGCACGTGGCCGAGGCGAGCTACCGCCCAACCGAGGGATGCGTGGCGCTCGCGCGGCAGGATCTTCTCAAGGTGCTTGCCGCCATCGGCCCCCGGACCCGCCTGATCGTCATCTGACAAAAAAAGAACCCGGAGCGCGAAGCCCCGGGTCGAGTTTAGAGCACGTCTAGGGGAGACGCGTGCTCGGGAGCCTAGCGATCGGAAGAAACCTGCCGGGCGGAGGGCCGGCAGGCTCCCGAGGAGGCGAGCCTTAGTGGTTGTAGGCCCGCTCGCCGTGATCGACGATGTCGAGACCCTGGCGCTCGTAGTCCGTACCCGGACGCAGACCGATCAGGATGTCGACGATCTTGAACAGGATGGCCGAGAGGATGCCGGTCCACAGCAGCGTGAAGCCGACGGCCTTCGCCTGGATGATCACCTGGGTGACCATGTCGTAGGAGCCGGGCGCAAGCTCGCCGGGCTTCGAGATGTAGTCGGCAAGACCCGACCCGCCGAGCTCCGGGCTCACCAGGATGCCCGTGGCGATCGCGCCGATCATGCCGCCGACGGCGTGCACGCCGAACACGTCGAGGCTGTCGTCGTAGCGGAGCAGGTTCTTCACGCCCGTGCAGAACATGAAGCACACCGCGCCGGCAACGAAGCCGAGCACGATCGCGCCCATCGGACCGGCGAAGCCAGCGGCCGGCGTGACGGCCACGAGACCGGCGACCACGCCCGACGCCAGGCCAAGCAGCGAGGGCCGGCCCTTGACCAGCCACTCGACGGCGATCCACGAGAGACCGGCCGCCGCCGTTGCAACGAACGTGTTGATCATCGCCATCGCAGCCGTGGCGTTGATCTCGAGGTTCGAGCCGCAGTTGAAACCGAACCAGCCGAACCACAGCAGCGCGGCGCCGACCATCGTGAGCGTCAGCGAATGCGGAGCCATCTGCTCGCGGCCATAACCGACGCGCTTGCCGATCATGAGCGCGCCCACGAGACCCGCGACACCGGCGTTGATATGCACCACCGTGCCGCCCGCGAAGTCGATTGCACCCCACTTGAAGAGCAGGCCCGCATCGTTCAGCACTTCCGAGAGCTTCGGCTCACCGGCCTTAGCGGCTTCCGCGAACACGTCGGGCCCGCCCCAGTACCAGACCATGTGCGCCATCGGGAAATAGACGAACGTCACCCACAGCGCGACGAACAGCATGATCGCCGAGAACTTCACGCGCTCGGCGAGCGAGCCGATGATGAGCGCGGGCGTGATGCACGCGAACGTCATCTGGAAGGCGACGAACGACAGCTCGGGAATATAGACGCCGTTGGAGAACGTGGCGGCAAGCGTCGTTGCATCGACGCCTGCGAGGAACATCTTGGAGAAGCCGCCGACGTAATCGTTGAGGATGCCGCCGTTGGTGAAGGCCATGCTGTAGCCGTAGGTCACCCAGATCAGCGACACCATGCACGTGATGGCCAGCACCTGCATGAGAACGGAGAGCATGTTCTTGGAGCGCACCAGGCCGCCGTAGAAGAGCGCGAGCCCCGGAACGGTCATGAGCAGCACGATGATGGTCGACAGAAACATGAAGGCGGTATCGCCCTTGTCGACGGTCGGCGTCTGTGCGAGCGCCGCACCGGCCGAGCCCAGCGTGAGCGTCAGGGCTGCTGCGCAGCCCGCGACGCGCTTGAGTAGTGTTGGTGTCATGGTCCCAAACTCCCTCGTGTTGACCCCTCGAGTGGCACGTGAGCACCGCGCCAGTTTCGGAGTAGATCCGCCGAACGTGCCCCCGGGCAGCCGTGTGCCTTGATGCGCGGGCCTGTCGCGCCCGCCAGACGGCTTCGTGCTTGAAGGATGTGATGAGTGCCGGATCAGCTTCATGAAACGCCCCCGGTATGTCTGCCCCGGGGAGAGCAGCCATACCGGCAAGGCGAATATCAAAACTCATGCCAATCGCTCGGCGTTCGCCAACGCGTTGAAACGCTTGCGAGATATGAAGAAGCCCACTCCCGACATGAGCGAACGGCGCTCATCCGAGGCCCGAATTTCAGGCAGATTCTCGATCGAGCCCATTATTTGTGCGGCACGGCCGCTGCCAATACGCGCTGAAGCGCGTGACGACCACGCACGCAAGAAAAACGGCCCCGAAGCTTGCGCTCCCGAGCCGCGAGAGAGAAAGAGCCGATCGGCCGGCGGCGCAGACCGCCGGCCGAGTGGTCTTACTGCACGGTCTCGCCGTGGAGACCTGCATCGAGGCCTTCGACCTCGACGGCCTCCGACACGCGCAGACCCATCACGATGCGGATCACGAGCAGGATCACGAACGTCGCGACCGCGCACCATGCGATGGTGGCAAGCACGCCGTAGACCTGCGTCCAGACCTGGCCGACGTTGCCCTCGAGAGCACCCGCCGTGCCGCCGATAGCTTCCTTCGCGAACACGCCCGTAAGCACTGCGCCGACGATGCCGCCGACGCCATGGACGCCGAACACGTCGAGGCTGTCGTCATAGCCGAGCGCGCGCTTCACAGCCGTCGAGGCGATGTAGCAGATCACGCCGGCAGCCAGGCCGATGAAGATCGCGCCGATCGGATCGACGAAGCCGCAAGCAGGCGTGATGGCGACGAGGCCGGCGATGGCGCCGGAGCAGATGCCGAGAATGGTCGGCTTGCGATGCACGATCCATTCGACGACCATCCACGCGAGCGCAGCGGCAGCCGTGGCGACCTGGGTCGAGAGAGCGACCATGGCAGCCGACGAGTTCGCGGCAACGGCCGAGCCGGCGTTGAAGCCGTACCAGCCGACCCACAGCAGCGAGGTGCCGATCAGCGTCAGGACGAGGTTGTGCGGAGCGAGGTTCTCGACACCGTAGCCCTTGCGGCGGCCGAGCATGATCGACGCGACGAGGCCAGCGATACCGGCGTTGATGTGCACCACGGTGCCGCCTGCGAAGTCGAGCACGCCGTCCTTGGAGAGGAAGCCGCCGCCCCAGACCCAATGGCAGACCGGGATGTAGACGATCACGGACCACAGCGCCATGAAGACGAGCAGGCTCGAGAACTTCATGCGATCGACGACCGAGCCGATGATCAGCGCCGGAGTGATGGCGAAGAACGTCATCTGGAAGAAAACGAACAGCGACTCGGGGATGGTGCCCTGCAGGCTGTCCTTGGTCACACCGGCGAGCAAAGCCTTGGAGAGGCCGCCGATGTAGGCCTGAAGATCGCCGCCGTCCGTGAAGGCGAGCGAGTAGCCGAACAAGGTCCAGACGATCGAAAGCAAGCAGACGGTGGCGAACACCATCGCGCAGGTGTTGAGCACGTTCTTCTTGCGGACCATGCCGCCGTAGAACAGTGCGAGGCCCGGAACGGCCATCATGAGCACGATGACGGACGAGACGAGCATCCACGCCGTGTCGCCAGAGTCGAGCGTCGGCGCCGGCGCCGCTGCATCCTGCGCAAACGCCGGCAGAGCGGCGAGCGAGAGCGCGGCAGCGGTCGCGAGGACCCCGGTCGCACGTGTGAACAAGTTAGACTTCATTTCGTGAACTCCCCTGTCTTTCAAGCTATGTGCATCCCGCATGTTCAGAGCGCCGCGTCGTCGGATTCACCCGTGCGGATGCGCAGGGTGTGCTCGATCGAGGAGACGAAGATCTTGCCGTCGCCGATTTGGCCGGTCTTGGCGGCTTTCACGATCGCTTCGACCGCCTTGTTGACCAGCGCGTCGGCCACAACGACCTCGATTTTGATCTTGGGCAGGAAGCTCACGGCGTACTCGGCGCCGCGGTAGACCTCGGTGTGACCCTTCTGGCGGCCGTAACCTTTGACCTCGGTGACGGTCATGCCCTGAAGGCCGATGTCGGTCAGATTCGACCGCACCTCCTCCAGCTTGAAGGGCTTGATGACTGCAGTGATAAGCTTCATGGAGAGCACCCCTTGAGTTTCGTCCCCGCTCCGTTGGAAGGCGTGAGACAGGCCTCCGACATGCCGCCAGCAACTGCGCTGGCAACAATCGACGGAGAGAGAGTCAAGAGCTGTGCCAAGTCCGGGCATCCCCCGCAGGGGATTGAATCAATTCATATTTTTGAAACGAAGGCCCACAAAATAGGCAAGGGGACAGCGTGAAGCTGCCCAAGCTTTATGCACTGAACGGCGTTTGCTGATTATTTAATCAGGAAAGCTGTCTGCCGCTTCCGGATCAGCCCTTCCTGCGCCGTGGAGGCGACGAGCCGGCCGTCACGCGTGAAGAACGATCCCCGGCAGAAGCCGCGGGCGCCGGACGCATTGGGACTGTCCTGCGCATAGAGCAGCCAGTCGTCCACGCGGAACGCACGATGGAACCACACGGCGTGGTCCAGGCTCGCAAGCTGGATGTCGGTATCGAACAGCAGCTTGCCGTGCCCGATCAGGGCGGTGTCGAGCAGCGTGAAATCGGAAGCGTAGGCGAGCACGCACTGGTGGAGCCGTGCATCGTCCGGCAGCGGCCCATTGGCCTTGAGCCAGATGTGCTGCTGCACGGGGCGCTGCGGATCCCGGCTGAGGTAGCGCGAGACGTCCACCGGCCTCAGCTCGATCGGGTTCTCGCGCTGCCAATAGCTGCGCATGTTTTCCGGCAGCGTGTCGATGAGCTGCGCCATCAGCTCCTTGACGGAGGGCAGAGCCTCGGGCGGCGGCACGTCCGGCATGGTGAGCGCATGCTCATAGCCCTCCTCGTCCTTGTGGAAGGAAACGCTCATGGTGAAGATCGCCTGCCCGTGCTGGATCGCCTTCACCCGCCGGGTGGTGAAGCTGCCGCCGTCACGCGTCCGCTCGACCTCGTAGAGGATCGGATGGGAGGGGTCTCCCGCCAGCAGGAAGTCGCCGTGCAGAGAGTGGATCGACCGCGCCTCGGCCACGGTACGCCCTGCCGCGACCAGCGCCTGCCCGAGCACCTGCCCGCCATAGACGCGCCGCCACCCCACCTGCGGCGTGAACCCGCGAAACAGATTGAGCTCCAGCGGCTCGAGATTGAGAATGTCGAGCAGGCCGGCAAGCGCACGGCACGGTTGCTCTTGACCTGCAGACATGGAGACTCCCCGCAAAAGATGCTAACCACGGCGGGACGGACGATGGGCTGCCGGACCGGATGGGTCAAGGCAACCAACTGTAGCAGGCTGGCCCTCCGCCCGCCTCACAACCCCGCGGGGGCCAATGGCCGAAACGCACGCGACACGACGCTTTGACATTGTGATCTCCGGCGCGAGCTTCGCTGGCCTCGCCTTCGCGCGCGCGTTGCTCTCCGCGCTTGGAAACGAAATTCGCATCGCCATCGTCGATCGCACAGCTCGCACCGGCACGCCTCTGCCCGACGCCCGCGCCTTCGCCCTGTCCGCAGGCGCACAGCGCATGCTCGACACGCTCGGCATCTGGAAAGACGTGGCTGCTGCCGCGCAACCCGTGAGCGAGATCGAGATCACGGACTCGAGCCTCGAGGCCGGCATCCGCCCCGTGCTGCTGAAATACGACAACCACCTCGATCAGGCGCGCGAGACCGGCAGCGCCGAGCCCGCGAGCTACATTGTCCCCGCGACGGCGCTCGAGCAGGCGCTCTATCGCTCCGTCGCATCCGACCCCAGCCTGACCTTTATCGTGCCGGGGGAGATTGCGAGCTTCACCGATACGGGCAGCGCCGTCGCCGTCACACTCCGCGATGGAAGCACGATCGCCGCCGCGCTGCTCGTCGGCGCTGAAGGACGCCGTTCCGCCTCCCGTGACGGCGCAGGCATCAAAACCATCGGCTGGCGCTATGGCCAGACGGCAATCGTCACCACCATTGCCCATGAGCGCCCGCACAACGGCCATGCCGTGCAGCACTTCCTGCCGGGCGGTCCGTTTGCGATTTTGCCGCTTCCTGGAAACCGCGCCTGCCTCACCTGGAGCGAGGAGGAGAACGAGGCCAAGCGCATCCTGGCGCTCGACGACGAGGGCTTTCTCGCCGAGATCGAGACGCGCGTCGCCGGCCGCCTTGGCAAGCTTTCGCTTGCAGGACCGCGCCAGGCATGGCCGCTCGAAATGCACCTCGCACGCGCTTACGTGGCGCCGCGCTTCGCGCTGCTCGGTGATGCCGCCCATGGAGTTCACCCGATCGCTGGGCAGGGCGTGAACCTCGCCTTCCGCGATGTCGCCGCCTTGAGCGAGATCGTCGTCGATACGCTCCGCATCGGACTGGATCCGGGCAACCTGGAAACGCTCGGCCGCTACGAGCGCTGGCGCCGGTTCGACTCGGCCCTCTCCGCCGCGGCTTTCGATGGCCTGAACCGTCTGTTCTCGAACGACGCGCTTCTGGTGCGGGCCGCCCGCGACTTTGGCCTCGGCCTCGTGGACCGGATGCCGGCCCTCAAGCGCCGTCTCGTGTCGGAAGCGGCTGGCCTCACTGGCGATCTGCCACGGCTCTTCAAATCCGAGCGGCTGTGACGCGCACGTTACGCGTCCTCCTGCCCCTCTCCCTCGTTCGCTTCTGCGGCCCCTTCATCGCCAGCATTCACCTCTTCGGGAGGTGACAGCACGATGGTGCCGCCGTCGAGATCCACGCGCAGCACGACTTGCTCGGTCATCGGATAGAGCTCTGTGCGGCTCTTGCCTTCGGGGCGAACCTCGAGAATGTCACCAGCCCCAAAATTGAGAACCGCCACCACCGCGCCCAGCGCAGCGCCTTGCTCCGTCACGGCGGCCAGCCCGACGAGGTCGGCGTAGTAGTATTCGCCCTCCTCCGCGGGTGGCAGCCGGTCGCGCGGAACGTAGAGCGAGACGCCCTTGAGCTTCTCGGCGGCCGTGCGGTCTTTCACGCCGTCGATGCGGCAGATGAGACCCTTCTGCGTGCCGCCCTCGACCGTAAGCACGAACCGCGCATTGCCGTCCTCGCTCTCGAGCGGACCATAGTCGCCGATCGCTTCGGGGTCGCCCGTATGGCTGCGCACCAGCACCGCGCCCCGAATCCCGTGAGCGCCCATCACATGCCCGAGCAGCACGCGCCGCACCGATTTGCGCTCACCCGCGCCGCCGTCCTGCGTCATCGATCAATGCCGTTATCTGTTTTCAACGCTTGAGAGGGCCGACGAACCGCAGTTCGACCGCCATGGGAACGCCGGACACGTCCACCACTGCGGACGAGACCGGCCTGGGCGGCTGGAAGCGCCCCGACACATCGACGAAGGCCCCCTCGGGCCCTGCTTCGAGCCCCGTCAGCAGCACCCCGTTCGGAGGAACCGCCAGCCGCACCTCGACGAGCGCCTCGCCGCGAACGGCATCATACCGGTAGCATCCCTTGAAGACACCCCCATAGCGATCGGAGCCGAGAATCTGTCCGCCGCGAAGAACGGCGAGCCCGTCGCCGCAGGCGCTCAGGCCTGCTCCAGCGTCGCCTTCGCTTGGGAGAAGATCGAAACGCAATCCGTAAACGCCTTCGTCGAGCATCGCGTCAGCCCAACAAATTGCTGCTCGTTATTCGTGCCGGAATGAATGCGAAACGCTGCCAGCGCCCGCGCGCCTGACAAATGTCAGACGGCCGATTGTCTCGGCGAGACTTAAACTACCACGGATTGCAGGCGCGAGAGCCATCACCTCCTCGCATCCTTAAATCGCGAGGAGCGACGCCAAGGCTGGCGAGGGAAAACCCGGATGGGCTATTGCAGCCGCTCGATCCGGTTGCCGATCGCGAGCGCGTAGAGCCATAGCCGCCGCTCTTTCCTCGTCCACGTATCGGTGTCGGGCTTCTCACTCATAAGGGCGGTCCCCTGGACCAGCACCTCGTTACGCCGATCCCACCAGGCCGCCTCGGCCTCGCTGAGATTGGATCTCAATGTCATCGAAAAAGTCCCCGAATGTTTCGCAGAAACACCCGGTTTTCCGGACTTGCGCCGGCCAACCGGCCGCCCCTGCCCCCAAGAGCCTTTGCCGCACAGACGGGCCGCCGACCCACCTCGACCACGACGGCCTTGATCTCAAAACTATGACAATTCGCGCTTCCCTGCGACACCCAGGCGGGTAGGGACCCGCAACAAGTTCGTCACTGATGCTGAATTGCAGCGGCAGCTTTGGGCCCGTGGGCCAGCAAAACGCACACGGGCGCCCGGCCCATACGGCCGGACGCCCGTGCTGAAGATATCGGCGCTAAGACGGTGCCGTCTCTTACGCGTCGCCGCCCGCAGCAGCGGCGGCAGCTTCCTCGGCGGCCTTCGCCTTGGCGGCAGCGCGCTCCTGAGCCTTCTTCTTCGGCTGCGACTTCTGCGGGTTGTTGCGAGCTTCGCGCTTCAGAAGCCCGGCGCCGTCGAACAGGCGCTCAACGCGGTCGGTCGGCTGCGCGCCAACCGAGATCCAGTGCTTGCAGCGGTCGAGGTTCAGCTTCACCCGCTCCGGGTTGTCCTTCTTGAGCATCGGATCGAAGGTGCCGATCTGCTCGATGTAGCGCCCATCGCGCGGAGAGGCGCTGTGCGCGACGACGATGTAGTAGTAGGGCCGCTTCTTGGCGCCACCGCGCGAAAGACGGATCCTGGCTGACATGGAATGAAGTCCTTTCTTCTTTCGTATCGAGTTTTGCTTTGGCAGCTCGCCGGCGCCTCGGATGAACATCCGCAGCCCGTGGTCGCTGCCGGAGTTGCTATTTCTTCTTCCCCGGGAAACCGGGGAATTTCGGAAGCTGCCCGCCAAGTCCGGGCAAACCGCCACCAAGACCCGGCAGCCGCGGAACACCGCCGCCTCCAAGCCCTGGCAATCCTTTCGGCAATGCATCCTTGAGATCGGCCGGCAACTGCTCGAGCGCCTTCGGATCGAGCTTGGCGAGCTCGCCCTGCATTTGAGCGATCTCGGCCTCGGACGGCCCGCCACCGCCGCCCATGCCGAACATGCGCGACATCATCCCCCGGTTCTTGCCCATGGCCTTCATCATGTCGGCCATCTGCCGGTGCTGCTTCAGCAGCTTGTTGATGTCCTCGACCCTGGTGCCGGACCCGGCCGCGATGCGCCGCTTGCGCTTGGCATCCAGGACCTTGGGCTGGCGGCGCTCCTTCGGCGTCATCGACGAGATGATCGCGCGCTGGCGCTTGAGATCCTTTTCGAGACCGGCTTCGTTGATCTGCGCCTTCATCTTGCCGATGCCGGGCAGCATGCCGAGCACGCCACCCATGCCGCCGATCTTCTCCATCTGCGCGAGCTGCTCGGCGAGATCCTCGAGATCGAACTCGCCCTTCTTCATCTTCTGGGCGATCGACTTCGCTTTCTCGACGTCGATCGTCTGCGCCGCCTTCTCGACCAGGCCGACGATGTCGCCCATGCCGAGGATGCGGCCGGCAACACGCTGCGGATCGAAGTCTTCGAGCGCGTCCCACTTTTCGCCGGTACCGAGCAGCTTGATCGGCTTGCCGGTGACAGCGCGCATCGAAAGCGCCGCGCCTCCGCGGCCATCGCCGTCGGCGCGCGTCAGCACGGTGCCGGTAATTCCGAGACGGCTGTCGAAGGCCTTGGCCGTGTTGACGGCGTCCTGGCCGGTGAGGCTGTCGAGCACGAGCAGGATCTCGTGCGGCTGCGTGGCGGCTTTGACCTCCGCCACCTCGACCATCAGCTCCTCGTCGAGCGTGGTGCGGCCAGCGGTGTCGAGCAGCACCACGTCATAGCCGCCGAGACGCGCCGCCTCCATCGCACGCTTGGCGATCTGGATCGGCGTCTGCCCGGCGATGATCGGCAGCGTGGGAACCTCGGTCTGCTCGCCGAGCACGCGAAGCTGCTCCTGCGCCGCGGGACGGCGCGTGTCGAGCGACGCCATCAGCACTTTCTTCTTGTCGCGGTTCTTGAGCCGCCAGGCGATCTTGGCCGTGGTGGTCGTCTTGCCGGAACCCTGCAGACCGGCCATCAGAATGGCGACCGGCGGGGCGGCATGAAGATCGATCGGCTGCGCATCCGAGCCCAGCGTCCGCACCAGCTCGTCGTTGACGATCTTGACGACCATCTGGCCGGGCGTGACCGAGCGCAGAACCTCCTGGCCGATAGCTTTGGTCTTCACCCGATCGATGAAATCGCGAACCACATCGAGCGCCACGTCGGCCTCGATCAGCGAGCGGCGCACCTCTCGCATCGCCTCGGAGACGTCGTTCTCGGTCAGCGCACCGCGTTTGGTGAGCTTCTCGAAAACTTGACCCAGCCGGTCTGACAGCGATTGAAACATCGAAACCTTTCTGCAAAACGGGAAACGCACCCGAGGGCGCGACGCGCTGTCGGGTGTGGACCCCCCTGCCTCCCGGCTCCTTTGGACCAAGATCGCGCCGAACCTCGGGGTCCGGACCGGATCGTAAGTCCCAAAAGTGGGCCATGTGCAGGGCGGCGGCTCTGAAAAACAGGGCCATCGGAATTTGGCGGCACCATCACCGATCAGGCGCCCACTGTCAACGCTCAGTCCATTAACCGGTGGACGGCGGCCCGGCGCGACGCCTTGCCTCACCGACTCGGCCTTAAAATGTGGGCACGGGACCCTGACGGATTGTCAGGGCGGCGGCGGGCAAACCATAATTCCGCACAGATCTAAGCCCAGGGAAGACGAATTCCCGGGGATACGGGGCCGGGAACCCCCAGGGGGAGGACTCATATGTTGCAGAGACGCGCTTTAAGCGCGCTATCGGGCTTGGCTCTGGCATCGGCCGTCGCGGCCGGTGGTTGCGCCTCGGGCGGCAATCCGTTCGCCAAGACCAACGATTTCGACCGCACGTTCATCGGCGCGGCGCAGACCTGGGACCTCGACAAGAACGGAACCGTCACCTGCGAGGAGTGGACCCAGTACATCACCACCTCGTTCCGAGAGGCCGACGCCAACGGTGACGGCGCCCTCGACGCCCAGGAATATCAAACGCTGGTCAAAAGCGACCGTCTCTTCGAGATCGCCAATATCGCCTACTACGACGCCAACGGCGATGGCCGGGTGACGCTCGAGGAAATGACGGGCAAGCCCAACGTCGCCTTCAAGCTCCTCGACCGCAACCAGGACTGTCAGATCGACCGCACCGAGACCGTGCAGGTGCACGGCATCGACAAGGTGAAGCCCAAGGACGACGGCGGCACCTCGGATCAGACCATCCCGCGCCGCTAAAAATGAAGGGCAGCGCCACCGCTGCCCTTCCGGCCTCCCGTGAGGAAAAAGACCGCCTACTTCGGCTCGATGCGCACGAGGCGTCCGTTGGAATCGTCCGTCAGCACATAGACGGCGCCCTCCGGCCCCTGCCGCACGTCGCGCACCCGCTCGCCGATGTCATCGGCCAGCACCTCGTGTGCGATCACCTCGCCGTCCTTCAGCACGAGACGCTGCACCTGCATGAACTTGAGGCTGCCAACGAGCAGGTTGCCCTTCCACTCCGGAAAGAGATCGCCCGTGTAGAGCGCAAGACCCGACACCGCGATCGACGGGTCCCAGTAGTACACGGGCTGCTCCATCCCCGGCTTCGACGTGCCCTCGCCGATCTTCTCGCCCGAGTAATCCTTGCCGTAGGTGATGACGGCCCACCCATAGTTCTTTCCGGCCTCAGGATGATTGAGCTCATCGCCGCCCTGCGCCCCGTGCTCGATCGTCCAGAGCCGCTTGGCCGCCGCGTCATAGGTGGCGCCCTGCATGTTGCGATGGCCGATCGACCACACCTTCGGGTCCCATCCATCCTTCACGGGCTTTTCGGAAACCGGCGCGCCGTCGGCGGTGATGTGAACCACCTTGCCCACGGTGCTCGCGGGATTCTGCGCTTCCGGCCTTGCCTTGAAACGATCGCCCGTGGTCACGAACAGCGTGCCCTCCGGCGTGACCACGATGCGCGAGCCGAAGTGATTGGGGCTCACGATGGCCGGCTCCTGCCGGAAGATCACCGTGACGTCCTGCAGTTCGCCACCTTCGGGACCGAGAACGAGCTTGGCGCGCGCCACGCTGGTGCCCGCCTTTCCTTCACCCCTGGGCTCCGCATAGGAGAGAAAGAGGCGGCCGCTTTCGGCAAAATCGGACGCGAGCGCCACGTCGAGCAGGCCGCCCTGGCCCTGGGCATAGACTTCCGGCACACCTTTGATTGGCGGGCTGAGCTTTCCGTCCTTCTCGACCACTCTCAACCGCCCCGGCCGCTCGGTGACCAGATACCGGCCATCGGGAAGAAACTGGAGACCCCACGGGTTCTCGAGCCCCTCGGCCACTGTCGTGAGCTTGATGGGAGTCTTTGACGCTTCAGGAGAATTGGTCTGCACGGCAAACACAGGCGTGGCCATCAGGAACAAAAGGGGAGCGGAAACGGCCAGTCGAAAGCTCATGAACACCTCTTAGGAATTCGAAACGGGTATCCGCCCTATTTAGGAAGCCGACACGGGATGCCGAAGGGGTCGGAGCCGCATTTGTCACGCCACACGCCCGCCACGTGCCCGCATCAATTGTCTTTTGACGCCGCTTCGCCCATATAGTCGGCCCATGAGCGCGCCAACTCCCCACCGCTATGTAAAGATGAACGGACTCGGCAACGAGATCGTCGTTCTCGATCTTCGCGATGGGGCTTCGAGCCTGAAGCCCGCCGAGATCAAGGCTGTCGCGGAAAACCCGAAGACCGCCTTCGACCAGATGATGGTGCTCTATCCCCCGCGCACCGCGGATACGGAAGCCTACGTGTTGATTTTCAACACGGACGGATCCGAATCCTCCGCCTGCGGCAACGGCACTCGCTGCATCGGCTGGCTGGAGCGCGGGCTCAGCGGCAAGACGCACTTCAACTTCGAGACGCGCGCCGGAATCCTCGCCGTGTCCGTGAAGGACATGAGCGCAATCACGGTGGACATGGGCGAGCCGCGTTTCGGCTGGGACGAGATTCCGCTCGCGGAGAAGTTCCACGACACCCGCGCCATCGAGCTGCAGATCGGCCCGATCGAGAAGCCGGTCCTGCATTCCCCTTCGGTGGTGAACGTCGGGAATCCCCACGTGGTATTCTGGGTCGATCGGCCCGTAGAGACTTACGATCTCGGCCGTTTCGGCCCGCTGATCGAAAACCACCCCCTCTTCCCCGAGCGGGTGAACGTGAGTCTCGCCGAGGTCACCTCTCCCACCACGATGAAGATCCGCACCTGGGAGCGCGGCACCGGCCTGACGCGCGCCTGCGGCACCGCCGCCTGCGCCTCCGCCGTTTCCGCCATGCGCAAGAAGCTGACCGAGCGCAAGGTCACCGTCACCCTGCCCGGCGGCCCATTGACCATAGAATGGGCCCCGAACAACCACATTCTCATGACAGGTCCGGTGGAGATGGAGCACGAGGGCATCCTGGAAGCCGAGCTTGCCGCAGCGGCTAAGGGGCAGCCCTGCCTTGTTCCCGAAGGCCGTTTGCCCTAATCAGCCCAGAAGCTTCAGTGCCAAAGCTCCCATAACGTGATGCCCGAACCCCTGATCGTTACGCTTGGCTGCCGCCTCAACGCCTACGAGTCCGAAGTCATGCGCCGCCACGCTGCCGCGGCCGGCCTCGGCGAGTGCGTGATCGTCAACACGTGCGCAGTCACGGGCGAGGCCGTGAGCCAGGCGAAGCAGACGATCCGCAAGCTGCGCCGCGATCATCCCGAGGCGCGCCTCATCGTCACCGGCTGCGCCGCCCAGATCGAGCCCGAGCGCTTTGCCGAGATCGAGGGCGTGGACCACGTCGTCGGCAATGCCGAGAAGCTCGACGCCAACACCTTCCATGCGCTCGCAACGGACGCGCTGGAGCAGGTCGCCGTCAACGACATCATGAGCGTGAAGGACACCGCGCTCCACATGATTGACCGCTTCGGCTCGCGCGCCCACGCCTTCGTGCAGATTCAGAACGGCTGCGATCACCGCTGCACATTCTGCATCATTCCCATGGGACGCGGCCCGTCCCGCTCGGTCCCGGCAGGTGAGGTCGTCGCCCAGGTCCGCAAGCTGGTCGAAGCCGGGTACCCCGAGATCGTCCTCACCGGCGTCGACATAACCTCCTACGGCGCCGACCTTCCCGGGCGCATGTCGCTCGGCCGCCTGGTGAAGCAGGTGCTCACGCACGTGCCGGAGCTGCGCCGCCTCCGCCTCTCCTCCATCGATCAGATCGAAGCCGACGAGCATTTGCTCGACGCCATCGCCACCGAGCCGCGGCTCATGCCCTATCTTCATCTCTCGCTGCAGGCCGGAGACGATCTCATCCTGAAGCGCATGAAGCGCCGTCACTTGCGCGACGATGCGATCCGCTTCTGCGAGGAAGCGCGCCGCTTGAGGCCCGACATGGTATTCGGCGCCGATCTCATCGCCGGCTTTCCGACCGAGACCGAGCCCATGTTCGAAAACACGCTCGATCTCGTGGCGGACTGCGGCCTCACGTATCTCCACGTATTTCCTTTCTCGCCACGCAAGGGCACACCTGCGGCTCGCATGCCGCAGGTCGATCGCGCGGCAGTCAAAGAGCGCGCCGCGCGCCTGCGCCGGGAGGGAGAGCGCGCTCACGCCCGCTTTCTCGATCGCCAGCAGGGCGAGCGCATTGAAATTCTCATGGAGCGCAGCGACACCGGGCGCACGCCGCAGTATGCGGAGGTGCGCGTCGATCGCGAAGCGCCGATCGGCACCTTTCATTGGGCCACGCTTGGTCCGAACGATGGGCGCCGCCTGACTGGAATGGTCCTCTCGTGAGCACGAACGAACCGAAGAAGAAGGGCTTTTTTGGCCGCTGGCTGGGCGGCTCCTCGAACGAGCCTTCTCCGCCGCCCTCCGACGAACAGGCGAGCGAGGCCACGGCCCGCGCGGAGCCCGCACCTGCGCCGGAAGAGAAGAGCGAACCACCCGTCGCCGCCGTCACCCCCGAGCCGCCTCAGCGCAAGGGCTGGTTCGAGCGCCTGAAATCGGGCCTTTCCAAAACGTCCTCGCGCCTCACCGAAAGCATCACCGGCCTCGTCACGAAGCGGAAGCTCGACCAGGACACGCTCGACGAGCTCGAGGAAGTCCTGCTCGCCGCAGACCTCGGCATCGAAACATCGAGCCGGATCACCACCGCGCTCGCCAAGGGCCGTTTCGACAAGGAGATCTCGAGCGAGGAGATCCGCGAGACCCTGGCCGAGGAAGTCGCGCGCGTGCTGGAGCCCGTGGCCCGTCCGCTCGTCATTGACGAAACGCGCAAACCTCACGTCGTGCTCGTGCTCGGCGTGAACGGCAGCGGCAAGACGACCACCATCGGCAAGCTCGCCGCGAAGCTCACCCGCGAGGGGCGCCGCGTTATGCTGGCCGCCGGCGACACCTTCCGCGCCGCCGCGATCGACCAGCTCAAGGTCTGGGGCGAGCGCACCGGCGTGCCCGTGCTCGCCCGCGATGTGGGATCGGATGCCTCCGGCCTCGCCTTCGACGCCCTGAAAGACGCGCAGGAAGGCAAGTTCGACGTGCTTCTCGTCGACACCGCCGGGCGGCTTCAGAATAAGGAAGGCCTCATGGCCGAGCTGGAGAAGGTGGTCCGCGTCATGCGCAAGGTGGATCCCAGCGCGCCCCATGACGTCATCCTGGTGCTGGACGCCACCACCGGCCAGAACGCCATGCAACAGGTCGAGGTGTTCCGCGATCGGGCAGGCGTCACCGGCCTCGTAATGACCAAGCTGGACGGCACCGCCCGCGGTGGCATCCTGGTCGCCATTGCCGCCAAGCACGCCCTGCCCGTTCACGCGATCGGCGTCGGCGAAGGTGTCGACGATTTGCAATCTTTCTCTGCCAAGGACTATGCACGCGCCATTGCCGAAATTTGAAACTTGAGCTGCAACGGCCGGGAGCAATGCGCCTGGCGATGTGGCACTAAGAAAATAAACCGAAGGTCACCGAGCGATCATGAGCCCCCGCAAGCGCCTCTATCCGTTCAACGCCGAGCAGACCGTCAACATCCTGAGCGAGTTCGGACCACTCGTGACGATGTTCGTGGTCAACGCGGCCTACGGCATCAACGCGGGCACCTGGGCCCTGATCCTCACCACGCTGCTCGCCATCGTGGCCATGATCTACATGTTCCGCAGGCCGCCGATCTTCCCGCTGATCGCCTCGACGGTCACGATCGTCTTCGGCGCCCTGACGCTGATCACGCACGATCCCATGTGGGTGCAGATCAAGGTCACCATCTTCAACGCACTGTTCGCGGGCTTCCTGTTCATCGGCCTTTGGACGAACCGCAATTTCTTCCAGTACGTGTTCGAGAAGACGTTCCACTACACCAAGGAAGGGTGGGACACCTTCACCCGCAGCTTCGCCTGGTTCTTCCTGTTCACGGCGGTGCTGAACGAGGTGGTGCGCGTCAGCTTCAAGGACGATCACGTCTATACGATCTTCGGTCACGCCATGAACGGCGTGGACATCTGGATCGCCTTCAAGCTTTTCATCGTTTTGCCGATGAGCGGCCTCTACGCGTGGCTACTGACCAAGTGGATGAGCAAGCACCACCTTTGAGCGGCGCGCAGACCGGCGACAGGTCCGGAGCGGCCAGCGTTTCTTTTGCCACCATGGCCGTCTATGGTCACACGAGTGAAACCTGCGAGCGGACAGCGGACTGAGAGTCATGAGCCAGACGGAAATGAAGACCGGAACACAGGAAAGCGGCTCTCAGCAGCTCATGAAGTTCCTCGTCGAGCTCGGCCCGCTCGTGGTGTTTTTCATCGTCAATTCGCGGGCCGGAATCTTCTGGGGCACCGGCTGCTTCATCGCGGCCACGGCAGCATCCCTCATCGCCTCGCGCTTCCTGTTCGGCCGCGTTCCGGTGATGCCTCTGGTCTCCGGCGTGGTGGTGCTCGTGTTCGGCGGCCTCACGCTCTGGCTGCAGGATGAGCTTTTCATCAAGCTCAAGCCGACCATCGTGAACAGCATCTTCGCCGCCGTCCTGTTCGGCGGCCTCTTCTTCAAGAAATCCCTGCTCAGCTACCTGTTCGGAGACGTTTTCTCGCTCGATGACGAAGGCTGGAGGAAGCTCACCTTTCGCTGGGCCTGCTTCTTCGTGTTCCTCGCCATCCTGAACGAGTTCGCGTGGCGCCTGCTGACCACCGACCAATGGGTGACGTTCAAGGTCTTCGGCATCATGCCGATCACGATGGCCTTCGCCATCTCGCAGGTCGGGCTCCTTCAACGCCACGCGCTGAACAAGGACGCGGCGGGCGAATAGCCCAGCGCCTCCGCGCACACCTCGCTCATCCTCGCAAGTTCGAAAACACAAAGGGCGCGCGGATCACTCCACGCGCCCTTGGCAGTTCTGAAACGACCCGAACCTGCTCAGGCGGCGGCCTTCAGCAGATTGCGGCTGATCAGCGTCTCGGCAATCTGCACTGCGTTGAGCGCGGCGCCCTTGAGCAGGTTGTCCGCAACGATCCAAAGCGCGAGACCGTTCTCGACGGTGGTGTCCTCGCGGATGCGCGACACGTAGGTGGCATACTCGCCGGCAGCCTCGACCGGCGTCACGTAGCCGCCAGGCTCGCGCTTGTCGACCACCAGCACGCCCGGTGCATCACGCAGGATCTCGCGGGCTTCGTCAGCCGAGATCGGACGCTCGAACTCGATGTTGACCGACTCCGAATGACCGACGAACACCGGCACGCGCACGCACGTGGCCGTGAGCTTGATCTTCGGGTCCATGATTTTCTTGGTCTCGGCGACCATCTTCCATTCCTCTTTCGTGAACCCGTCTTCCATGAAGACGTCGATATGAGGAATGCAGTTGAAGGCGATCTGCTTGGGGAACTTGTTCGGCTCCACGTCCTGGCCGGGCACGTACTTGGCCTTGGTCTGCGCCCACAGCTCGTCCATCGCATCCTTGCCGGCGCCCGACACGGACTGGTAGGTCGAAACCACAACGCGCTTGATCTTGGCGGCATCGTGCAGCGGCTTCAGCGCCACCACCATCTGCGCGGTCGAGCAGTTGGGGTTGGCGATGATATTCTTCTTGGCGAAGCCGGAAATCGCGTCCGCGTTCACTTCGGGCACGATCAGCGGCACGTCCTGGTCATAGCGCCAGTACGATGAGTTATCGATCACCACGGCGCCCTTGGCGCCGATCTTCGGGCTCCACTCCTTGGACACGGCGGAGCCGGCCGACATCAGGCAGATGTCGACTTTCGAGAAATCGAACTGCTCGAGATCCTGGCATTTGAGCGTCTGGTCGCCGCACGAAACTTCGGTGCCGAGCGAGCGGCGCGACGCGATCGCAAAGATCTCGTCAGCCGGAAACCGGCGCTCGGTGAGCACGTTCATCATCTCGCGGCCGACGTTACCGGTCGCACCCACGACAGCAACTTTGTAGCCCATGGCTCAGGAGTCCCTATTGAACCGCCGGAGGGTCGACGACGACAAATTCCGGCGGTGGCTTGAGAACGCGTCGGAAAAAATCCGACGGCGGGCTTCACTTACGCGCGCCAGCCCCCCCTTTCAAGGACCATTTCGTCGTAATGGCGGCCGCCTCGGAAGTGTTTGCTCAGTTCCTGATGTCTCTGGCTCCTGGCCGCCCCGCGAAACTTAGCTCCGTCCCAGCGCCAGGATGATGTTCCAATAAGGAGACCGGTTGCCCCAAACCTGCGTCACACCGGCGGAGGCCGGTGCTCAGACACGGCTCCCGGATTGCAGCGGCACACGCCAAATCCGCCGCCGGACGGGAAAACCCACACCGTTCTTTGACACGAGGGCGAGCATCGCCTTAGGTCGGAACCCGTCGCCATCAAAAGGTTGCCCGTGCCGCCCCACTCGCCAGCCCTGATCCCCGATCCCGCCGATGCTGGTCTCTGGCCGGAAGGCATCACCCCGACCGACGAGTACCGCACCGCGCTAGCGTTCGTGCGCGAGGACAGCGGCCACCTGTTCGTCACCGGCCGCGCCGGAACCGGAAAATCCACGCTGCTGCGGGGACTTCGCAACGCCGTCGACTCCGAGATGGTGGTGCTGGCCCCCACCGGGCTCGCCGCCGTCAACGTCGGCGGGCAGACCATTCATTCCTTCTTCGGCCTGCCGCCCCGCCTCCTCCGCCTCGAGGACATCCGGCGGAGCCGGAACGGCACCATCATGCGCAAGCTCAAGTATCTCGTCATCGACGAGGTCTCGATGGTCCGCTCGGACTTGATGTGGGCCATCGACCAGTCTTTGCGCGTCAACCGCGGGCGCCCCCGCGAGCCCTTCGGCGGCGTGCGCCTCATACTGTTCGGCGACTTGCATCAGCTTCCGCCGGTCGTGCAGGAGGTGGAGGTCGCCCAGCATCTCGAGTCGGAGTTCGGAGGTCCTTTCTTCTTCTCGGTCCCGGCCTTGAACGAAGGCGCGGGCACCACCCGCCTCGAGCTCACTCAGGTGTTCCGCCAGAGCGATGAAGGCCTCATCTCCGTCTTGAACCGCATCCGCGATGGCGAGGCCGACGAGGACGACCTCTCCCAACTGAACGAGCGCGTGGCTCCCATACGCACCCTGAGCGAGGGAGAAAAATTCGTCATCCTCACCCCGACGAACGCCGCAGCCCATCGCATCAATACCGCCTATCTCGACGCGCTTCCCGGCAGGGCGCACACCTATGACGCTGGAATAACAGGAGATTTCACGCAGGCGTCACAACCGACCGACACCGCGCTCACTCTCAAGGCCGGCGCAAAGATTATTCTCCTCCGCAACGACCCCGACCGCCGCTGGGTGAACGGGACCATCGCGCGCATTTCCCGCCTCGAGGAGAAAAAAGTCTTCATCGAGGTCGGCGGCCGGGAGCACGAGCTGGAGCCCGCGAGCTGGGAGCAGCGCCGCTACGCCTACGACAAGGATCAGGAGAAGATCGTCGGCACCGTAGCCGGTACGTTCAAACAGTTCCCCGTGCGGCTCGCCTGGGCGCTCACAATCCACAAGGCGCAGGGTCTCACTCTCGAAAACGTGTACATCGATCTCGGCCGGGGCACCTTCGCCCACGGACAAGCCTATGTCGCTTTGTCGCGGTGCCGGTCGTTGGAGGGGCTCGCGCTGGCCCGCAAGCTGGAGCCCCGCGACATTCTCTTCGATCGCGCCGCCATGGGGTACCGCGACCTTTTCCCAAGCCTTTAGCGTCTAAGAGAATGAACCATCACGAATATTTCGCATGTGCGAAACAATCCCTGACTCCGCCGCTTTCCTTAACGCCGTGCGGACCGCGTTAACCCAAGCCAGATATGGGTCAGAGGCGCTTACTGCGAAGCAACATTTTTTCATGTTGCACTGCAATAATTCTCTGCTATGTTACGCATCACAAGCTTGGACGCACCGGTTCGCACATTCATTTTTCGCAGTCCGATCCGGCCGCGCCCTGACTCGCAATTAGCCGCATACATTTTCCCATAGGAGCCCCCCGTGAACGATTTCGCCCGCCAGACCCAAGAGTTCTTCTCTGCCGCCAAGGAAGCCCGCATCCCGGACCAGGTCCAGGCCATCGCCGAGGACAGCGTTTCCAAGGCCCGCGAGACCTACGGCAAGTTCAACACCGTCGCGAAGGACGGCGTGAAGGTCATCGAGGAAGTGATCGTCACTGCCCAGGCCGGCGCCAAGTCGCTCAGCGACAAGGTCCTCAAGAACACCGAGACCAACACGGAAGCTGTCTTCCAGGCCGCCGAGGCTCTCGCTCGCGCCAAGACGCTGCCCGAGTTCCTTCGTCTTCAGACGGTGTTCGTGCAGCAGCAGTTCACCACTGCCGGCGCCCAGTCGAAGGAGCTGTTCGAGCTCTCGACCAAGGTTGCACAGCAGACCCTCGACAGCCTGAACTCGGCTGCCACGAAGACCTTCGAGCAGATCAAGAAGGCAGGCTGATCTTCGGATCGGCTCGTGCTGATCGCAGCACGCAGAAGACGGTTGAGACATGAGCAACGCCCGGCGATTTCGATCGCCGGGCGTTTTGCTGGCGCCTTCTGGTTTTTTTCTGAACCTCACCCCGGATAGCCTTCCGCCCTCCGAAATAAGCGCTATAGTGAAGGGATGTTAGGGTCGCGTTCCGATATCAAGATCCGGAAAGGCAAGCTCGCCGACGCCACGTCCGTCGCCGAGACTTTCTCGCAATCTTGGCAGCAGGCCTATCGCGGGATCATCCCGCATCTCCACCTCGAAAACATGATCCGCCGCCGCGGTGCCGAATGGTGGACGAGCGTCATTCGCAGTGGCGACAGCCTCATCGTGCTTGAAAAGTCCGGAGCCATCGTCGGCTATGCCACGCTCGGCTTCTCGCGCACACGCGGCCCCTATCAAGGCGAGATCTACGAGCTCTATATCGCGCCGGTCCATCAAGGATTGGGCCTCGGCGAGCATCTGTTCGAGGCCTGCCGTCACAGCCTCGATCAACGGCGTCTCAAAGGTCTAATCGTCTGGGCTCTCGCTCAGAACACCATGGCGACGGATTTTTACTGGCGCCGGGGCGGACGCCCCGTGAAGCAGGCCTTCGAGACAATCGGCGACCAGAAGCTCGAAAAGATCGCGTTCGCCTGGTCCTCCTGACCGCTCCTCACATCGGGCTGCGCCCCGTAAGCCCTTGTACCGAAGGTTCCGCCGGACAGGTTCCGGACCGCGCTTTCGTATCGGCGATCTTGCGCGCGAGCACGATCGCATCCGGCGTCGCCAGCGCATCCACATAGGCGATGTGGCAGGTTTCGCGCTCCGTCACCCGCGCGACCACCAGCACCTCGCCCGCGCCACCCGTGCCTTGCGTGAAGTAACGGACGATCGTCGCGTACGGCACCGGTTTCTCGTTGCGCACGACAAAGCGCCACTCCACCGTCGAACGATTACCGCTCCTGTCCGACAAAGTATTGAAAGCTTTCAGCGTTTGTTGAGCGGCGCGCCGCTCGGCCGCATTTGGCCCGACACTGAGATAGACGCCCCGTTTGCCCTCCGCCACATAGACCGGATAGCCGGGCAGCCCCTCGCAAAGCCGCGCCGGCTTGTGGCGCGCGCCCGCAACCGTTCGGCACGCCGCGAGGTCAATTGCGGTGTAGAGACTTTTCACTTGCTGCACGGCATGAGCCCCACCGTACCAAAGTACGATGATCGATATGGTCAGACAGGCCGGGCGGAAGGCCATCTTAACCCCGTGGGCTGACAAACCTGGAAGTCCCCCGTTCTACACGCCATCATGGCCAAAATCCGGGACAAAATGGCGAAGACGCCCCTTCCGCGGTTGCCGGACCTCTGCCGCAGTTGAGAACCTGCCCCCGACACAAGAGCCGCACTTCCTCTCAGCCCCCTCCATTGCTATATCGGCGCCCAATCGAACCCGCGAGGTTGTGATGAGCGAGATCAAAATCGCCGTGACGGGAGTGGCCGGCCGCATGGGCCGCGAGCTCGTCCGCGTGGTCTCTGCCACCCCGGGCTGCATCGTGAGTGCCGGCACCGAACCCCCGGGCTCTCCCCACATCGGAGCCGACGTCGGCACACTCGCCGGACTTGCGCCATTGGGCGTGGCCGTCTCCTCCGATCCGTTGGAGGCCGCCGCCAAGAGCGACGCCGTGATCGACTTCACGATTCCCGCCGCCACCATCGAGATGGCCGGGCTCGCCGCGAACGCCCGCATCGTGCACGTCATCGGCACCACAGGCCTCAGCGAAAGCGATGAAGCCGCGATAAAAGCGGCCGCCCGCCACGCTACGGTCATCAAGGCAGGCAACATGAGCCTCGGCGTCAATCTGCTGACGGCCATCACGCGGCGCATCTCGGAAGCCCTCGACGCTGATTTCGACATCGAGATCGTCGAGATGCATCACCGCCAGAAGGTCGACGCCCCATCCGGCACGGCTTTGATGCTGGGGGCCGCAGCGGCCGAAGGGCGAGGAATCGATCTCAAGACACACAGCGTAAGATCGAGGGACGGCCACACCGGCCCGCGCCGCCGTGGCGACATCGGTTTCGCCACCCTGCGCGGCGGCACCGTAGTCGGCGATCATACGGTGGTATTTGCCGGCGAAGGCGAGCGGATAGAGATCACGCATCGCGCCGCCGACCGTAGCATTTTCGCGCGTGGCGCCGTCAAGGCGGCGCTCTGGGGCCAGGGCAAAGGTCCGGGCCTGTTCAACATGAGCGATGTATTGGGGCTTTAGACGAAATGTCGACGCTGCAAAGAACGAAACGGATTGGGTCCATGACGAACCGACTTGTGCTCGTGCGGCATGGCGAAAGCGAATGGAACAAGAAGAACATTTTCACCGGAATTCGTAATCCGGATCTGACGGACAAGGGCGTGATCGAAGCCTGCTGGGCCGGTCGCGTTCTGAAGTCCGAAGGACTTCGCTTCGACATCGCCTTCACCAGCAAGCTGAAACGCGCTCAGCATACGCTGGATATCATCCTGGGTGAGATCGGCGGGCCGACACCGGAAGTGATCGAGGACGCCGCTCTCAACGAGCGCGACTACGGCGAGCTGTCCGGCCTCAACAAGGAAGAAGCCCGCGCCAAGTGGGGCGAAGAGCAGGTGCTCGCCTGGCGCCGCAGCTACGACACGCCCCCGCCGGGCGGCGAGAGCCTCAAGGACACGGCAGCCCGCGTGCAGCCTTACTATCGCAATGTGATCTGGCCGCACGTCGCCGCCGGCAAGAACGTCATTATCGCCGCGCACGGAAATTCTCTGCGCGCCCTGATCATGCACCTCGAAAAGCTGGACGAGCACCAGATCCTCGATCGCGAGCTTGCAACGGCCGCCCCGCAGGTCTACCGCATGACCGATACCGGCGACGTCGCGGAGTATCGTGAGCTCGTTCGCTCGGAGGGCCGCGATAGTGGTCTGGGATGATCTCGGCCGCGAAGCAGGCGACGAAAATCAGCGCGACCGCGACCGTTGGATTGGCGTCTACATCGGCGTTCTCGCCGTAATTCTCGCCATCTGTTCCATGGGCGGCGGCAACGCATCCAAGGAAGCGACCCTCAAGAACATCGAGGCGACCAATGTCTGGGGCTTCTTCCAGGCGAAGAACATGCGCCGCCACACCTTGCGTCTCGAGGTTGACCAGCTCGAGCTGACGGTGCTGAGCAATCCCGCGCTCACGGCCGAGGCACGCGCCGCCATCGAAGCAAAGATCGCCGACTACAAGAAGATCGACGCAGAGCTCACCTCGAATCCCAAGACCAACGAAGGGCTCGACGAGCTGTTCAACCGCGGCAAGGCGCTCGAAGCCGAGCGAGACGTTGCCATGCGCCAGGATCCCTATTTCGACTATGGCGAGGCGTTGCTGCAGATCGCCATCGTGCTGGGCGGTGTAGCCATCATCTCCGGTGGCTCGACGCTGCTGATCACGAGCGCGGTGATGGGTGCTCTCGGCACCTTCATGACCATCAACGGCTTTTCCCTTTTTCTCGACATTCCCTTCATCGGCTGAGACCCCTCGCATCCTGCTCGATGTCTGTCCGGGCGCGAGGGTTAATGACCGCCCCCCGCATGTGCGGCTTGCCGCCTATCCGCCATCGCGCTAGTACCGCGCCAGCGAAATCCCACCTTTTTGACGGAACCTCTTTCATCATGACGACGCACAAGCTGCTTCTTCTCCCGGGTGACGGCATCGGCATCGAGACCATGGCCGAGGTCGAGCGCATCATCGCGTTCTTCAACAAGACGAGCAGCAAGCACAAGTTCGAGACCCAGAGCGACCTCGTCGGCGGCTCGGCCTACGACAAGCACGGCGTCGCCGTCACCGACGACTGCATCGCCAAGGCCAAAGCCTCCGATGCCGTGATCTTCGGCGCCGTGGGCGGCCCCAAGTGGGACAAGGTTCCCTATGCCGTCCGCCCCGAGGCTGGCCTGCTCCGTCTCCGCAAGGATCTGGATCTCTTCGCCAATCTCCGCCCTGCGATCTGCTATCCGGCGCTTGCCGATGCCTCCTCCCTCAAGCGCGAGCTGGTGGAAGGCCTCGACATCATGATCGTGCGCGAGCTGACCGGCGGCGTCTATTTCGGCGAGCCGAAGGAGATCGTCACTCTTGAGGACGGCCAGAAGCGCGCCGTCGACACCCAGCTCTACACGACGCGCGAGATCGAGCGCATCGCGAAGGTCGCCTTCGACCTCGCCCGCAAGCGCTCGAACAAGGTCCATTCCGCAGAGAAGCGCAACGTGATGAAGACCGGCGTGCTCTGGAACGAGGTGGTGACCGCCACCCACAAGTCTTACGCCCCGGACGTAAAGCTCGAGCACATCCTGGCCGACAACTGCGCCATGCAGCTCATCCGCAATCCGAAGCAGTTCGACGTCATCGTCACCGACAATCTGTTCGGCGACGTGCTGTCGGACGAAGCCGCCATGATGACCGGCTCGCTCGGGATGCTGCCGTCCGCGTCCCTCGGCGCCGCCGACGAGAAGACCGGCAAGCGCCTCGCTCTCTATGAGCCGGTCCACGGCTCGGCCCCTGACATCGCCGGCAAGGGCCTTGCGAACCCGATCGCCACCATCGCGAGCTTCGGCATGGCGCTCCGCTACTCGTGCGGAATGTCCGATGAAGCCGACCTCATCGATAAGGCCATCGCCGCCGTGCTCTCAGACGGCTATCGCACCGGCGACATCATGCAGCCCGGCATGCGCCAGGTCGGCACCTCGGAAATGGGCGCCGCGATCCTGGGCAAGCTCGAAACTCTTACGGCCTGATCGAAGCCGCAGAGCAGCGTGATCCGCAAATAAAAAGGGCGCCTCTTCAAGGAGAGGCGCCCTTTGAATTCAGTCGAAGGGACGTATTAGTCCTTCGTGATCACGAATACCTTGAAGTCCTTGTCGAGACGGAAGTCGTACTGACCCTGCTTGCACTTCACGTCCTCGGCCTCGAACACACCCGTGCCCTCGGTCTCCTTTTCGTACTCGCCGCCTTCGCAGCCCCAATCGGCAACGGCGGCCTTGATCTTTGCGGCCTCGTCGGCAGTCGGCTTGTCGTCGGCGAGAGCAGCGCCCGAGCAAAGGGCGAGAGCGGCTGCGGCGGCGAGAATGCGCTTCATAGTGTGTCTCCTTGTGAGCTAAGAACCGAGAAACTTTCCCTTATTTTGTTGCTGCGACGCAGCAAGTCTAGAGGGAAAACTTCCCGATTTAGGTCGGGAGCCCTCAAGTCGCGGGCACACGGGGACATTTTTCTCGAAAAATAGCGTAGGCAAACGGTCCGTAGCCCAATGTTTAGGCGTGCGGACATCCACTATCGCAATGCAACAGCGGCAAAAGAGCGCGAATCATCTCGGGCATCAGAGCTTCCGAAGCGCCACCGTACTGACGCTGTGATCTTGCGATTTGCGCAGAATCAGCCGGGCCCGCGGCCGCGTCGGCAGGATATTCTCGGAGAGGTTCTTGAGGTTGATCGAGCGCCAAATCTCGAGCGCCCGCGCCACGGCGTTGTCGTGCGTGAGCGTGACGTAGCGATGGAAAAAGGAAGCTGGATCGCGAAACGCCGTGCTCCGGAGCCGCATGAAGCGCTCCAGGTACCATGTCTCGATTAGGCTCGGATCCGCATCGATGAAGATCGAGAAGTCGATGAAATCCGAAACATAAGGGCCCGCCTCGCTGCCCCGCTCGAACGTGGCGGGCTGCAGCACGTTAAGCCCCTCGACGATCAGGATATCCGGACGCTCGACTACGATCTTCTGACCGGAGATGATGTCGTAGTGGAAATGCGAGTAGACCGGCGCCTCGATGCGCTCCTTGCCGCTCTTCACATCCGCCAGGAACTTCAACAGCCGCGTGGTATCGAAGCTCTCCGGAAAGCCTTTCCGGTTCATCAGATCTCGCGCTTCCAACTCTTTGTTGGGAAACAGAAATCCATCTGTCGTGATAAGGTCGACGCGCGGATGGTCCGGCCAGCGCGCGAGCAGCGCCTTGAGCACGCGGGCGGTCGTGCTCTTACCGACCGCAACCGACCCCGCCACACCGATGATGAAGGGCACTTTGCAGTCGGTCCGGCCGAGAAACGTCGAGCTGACCGCATGAAGCTTCTGCGCCGCCGCCACGTAGAGATTGAGGAGGCGGGAGAGGGGAAGATAAATCGTCTCCACCTCTTCAACGCTGAGCTCCTCGAGCAGACCCGACAGAAGCTCGAGCTCCTGGGGCGCCAGCGTCATGGGCGTGTCGGCGCGAAGCCTGGCCCACTCCTCGCGGGTAAAAACACGATAAGGAGAGAATTGGATGTCTTTTCCGGGCGCCCCGACGAGCTCGAGGCGCCCCGTCTCTCGTGCCGCCGCAGTATCCCGCGCCATACTCATTTGCGGATCACCAGGAAGCCTTGCGGCTTCTCCAAAGAATTCTGAAGGCAGGACAACACTCACGAAGAATTTCTGGATGATTTTTCAGCAAGTCCAGACTGGACGGTGCGGCTTTGCAGAACGGCCAGGACATCTTCAAGAGCAACGCCGCGCGCTTCGAGCAACACCAGCAAGTGATAAAGCAAATCGGCTGCTTCCGCACGCAGCGCTTCGTCGCTTTGGCTAACGCCCGCGATAACGGTCTCGACCGCTTCCTCGCCGAGCTTCTTGGCGCAACGCTCAGGCCCGGCCAGCAGGAGCTGGCGCGTGTAGGATTTCTCCGCGGATTCGGAACGGCGGGCGCGGATCGTCTCCGCCAGCCGGAAAAGAATATCGGTGCTCATGGCGAAGAACCCCAGAGCATTTCAGGATCGAAATCAAGAGGTTCGAGCCCGGAAATGCGAAATAGGAAAACGCCGGGCCACGGCCCGAGAAGAACTGCCACGCTCCACCGCAACAAGTCTGCCGTCGCAGCCGCCCAATTTGGACCTAGTCCCGCGGCCGACCTCGACGTCACGGCTCAACCGCCCGGCATGCCTATCAGGCGCATACGAATATAGTCGAGCTGGTCGAAGTTGCCGTACTTGATGACCAGATTTCCGCTCTCGCCCGAGCCGCGCTTGACCTCCACCTTGAGCCCAAGGGAGTCCGCCAGCTCTTTCTCGAAGGCTTTTGTATCCGGATCCTTCTCTCGAACCTTCTTCGCACCCGTATTGCCCGGCACGCCAATCGGCCCGGCCTGAACCAGCGCTTCCGCTTCGCGGACGTTGAGGTCCTGTTCCAAAATCCGCTGGGCGAGCGCCTCGGCGTCGTCCCGGCCCACGAGGGCGCGGGCATGCCCTGCAGTGAGCTTTCCCTCCTGCACGTAAGCCTGAACTGAATCCGGAAGCCTGAGCAGCCGCAACGTGTTGGCCACGTGGCTCCGGCTCTTGCCGATGATTTCGGACACCTGCTCCTGGCTGTAGTCGAACCGCTCGATCAGCTCGCGATAGCCGTTCGCCTCTTCGATGGCGTTGAGATCCGCGCGCTGGACGTTTTCGATAATCGCAAGTTCGAGAACCTCGCGGTCCGAAAGGTCCCGCACAATGATCGGGACCATATGCAGACCGGCCTTCTGCGACGCTCGCCAGCGCCGCTCGCCGGCCACGATCTCGAAAGCCTGCATGTCCTCGGGGTGCGGTCGCACGACAATCGGCTGAACCAAGCCCTTGGTTCGGATCGATTCGGCGAGTTCCGCCAGATCCTGCTCGGCGAAATCCTTGCGCGGATTGAACCGCCCGCTCCGAAGCTGTTCAACCGGCGCAAGCCGCTGCTCACCCTCCGCAGGCAAACGCGGATGCGCCTGCGGCGATTCCCCAATGAGAGAGGCCAACCCCCGGCCCAGCCGGCTTTTCGGTAGCGCTGAATTCATGACCTGACCTGTTTTCTCCCGGGTGCTTTCCGTACCGCTCCCGACTACACAGTACGAAGCACGACGAAAAACTTATGTTTTAGAGGCCATTACGCGGCTTTGGTTTGACGTTCGCGCTCGATGATCTCGGTCGCGAGACGGATATAGGCTTGGCTCCCGGCGCAATCGTAATCGTAAAGCAGGATCGGCTTGCCGTGCGACGGGGCCTCCGCGACCCGCGTATTTCGCGGAATCACGGATTCGTAGACCTTGGGGCCGAAGAAGGCCCGGACTTCGTCCGCGACTTCGCGCGAAAGCGTGGTCCGCGCGTCATGCATGGTCAGCACGACGCCTTGGATTTCCAGGCTCGGATTGAGCGTCGCGCGGATCTGGTCGATCGTGTCCTTGAGCTGAGAAATGCCTTCCAGCGCGAAAAATTCGCACTGCACGGGCACCAAAACGGCGTCCGCGGCAGCCAGCGCGTTCAAAGTCAGGATGTTGAGCGAGGGCGGACAGTCGATCAGTACGTATTTGAAGGCCTGATCGGCCGGCTTGCCGCGAGATTGCGCGGCCAGCGCTGCCACCGCGTCGCGAAGCTTGTAAGCACGGCTCACATCGCCCGAGAGATCCGATTCGAGACCCACCAGGTCCGAGTTCGCCGGAACGACAAAAAGTCCAGGAATTGCAGTCTGAACCGCCGCTTCCGAGAGGCTGACCGTGCCCATTACGGCGTCATAGGATGTCCGCGTCCGCGCTTCCGGCGGCACGCCGAGGCCGGTCGAGGCGTTTCCCTGCGGATCGAGGTCGATAACAAGCACGCGCTCGCCGATCGCGGCCAGCGCCGTGCCCAAATTGATCGCTGTCGTGGTCTTGCCGACGCCGCCCTTCTGATTGGCGACCGCCAGCGCCCTAAGTTTCGTACCGAGGCCAGTCACGGGTCTAACCCTCCGTCCTCAAAGCCAAATTTCGCACTATCACAATGCGCGCCTGAGCGTCCGTCAGGCTCGGAGCAAGCGTGTAATCGAAGGCGAACTGCCGTTCTGCCTCGCTGACTTCCGCCTCCGCGTCCCGGCCTTTAGGAAACAAGGCCACGGTCTGGGGAGAAAAAAACGGCTGAACCAGCCCCAGAAGCTTCGGCAAAGGCGCCAGCGCACGCGCCGTGATCACGTCTTTTATCTGAGACTTAGCCTGAGTCGCGGACTTTTCGATCCGCTCCCCGCGAATCTCCACAGCAAGCCCCGTTTTCCGGGCCACCTCGCCGAGGAAAGCCGCCTTGCGCGTATCGGACTCGACCAGGGTCATTCGGGCGTCGGAATTTTTCTCCGCGAGCAAAATTGCCAGCACGAGACCCGGAAAGCCGCCGCCCGAGCCCAGATCGAGCCAGTTTTTTGCTCCCTCGGGCGCGAACGCCAGAAGCTGGGCCGAATCCACAAAATGCCGGTGCCAGATTTCGTCCAGGGTCGTAGGCGAAACCAGATTGATGACTTTTTGCCAGCTCCTGAGCAGCGCCTCGTAGGTGCGAAGCCGCTCTATCGTTTCACGTGAAACGGCAAAGGCGCCCTGAAACGCCTCCGCCGTGTCGATCCGGCCGGAAGCCCCCGAAGCCGCTGTCATGACGCGCGTTTCCGCGGAATTTGCTTCTTGAGCGTGGCCAGAATGAGCATGAGCGCAGCCGGCGTCATGCCCTCGATCTTTCCGGCCTGGGCCAGCGTAGCCGGCCGCTGCGCTTCGAGCTTCGCCCGAAGCTCTGCCTTGAGACTCGGCAGAGTTGCATAATCAAAAGACGCCGGAATGGCGATGGCCTCGTCCTTTTTGAGCGCCGCCACGTCCGCCTCCTGCCGGCGCACATAGGAGTCGTACCGAGCGTCAATTTCTGTCTGAGCCGCAAGCGCCGGATCGAAATTCGCCAGCTCAGGCCAAATCTCAGCCAAGCGGCGGAAAGTCATGTCAGGATAAGAGAGAAGCTCGAACGCGTTTCGCCGCCTTCCGTCCTTGTTGATTTCGATTCCGTTTCGTTCCGCTTCTGTCGGTGTGAGCGTTTTTTGAGAAAGAACATTAGCTATTTCTGATAACATCTTGTTTTTATTGGAATACGACCGTGAACGTAACGAGGTCACACAGCCGATTTGTTCGCCCATTGGCGTAAGTCGTTGATCTGCATTGTCTGCGCGAAGCCGCAAACGATACTCGGCCCGCGACGTGAACATGCGATAGGGCTCGGTGACCCCCCGCGTGACGAGATCGTCGATCATGACGCCCAGATAGGCATCCGCGCGCGACACGACGAACGTACGCACGCACCCTGCCGCAACGAGCGCAGCATTGATGCCGGCGGCCAAGCCTTGCGCGCCCGCCTCCTCATATCCCGTCGTGCCGTTGATCTGCCCCGCAAGGAAAAGCCGCTTGAGCCGCTTGGTCTCGAGAGTCGGCAGAAGCTCGCGGGGATCGACGTAGTCGTACTCGATCGCATAGCCTGGACGCTTGAGGACAACCTTCTCAAGTCCCGGAAGTGTCTTGAGAAAAGCCTCCTGAACGTCGGCTGGAAGCGACGTCGAGACCCCGTTCGGATAGACGGTGTCGTCATCGAGGCCTTCCGGCTCCAGGAACACTTGATGCGCGCTGCGGTCGGCGAACCGCACCACCTTGTCCTCGATCGACGGGCAATAGCGGGGACCGCGCGAGGCGATTTGCCCGGAGTACATGGGCGAACGCGCGAGATTGGCGCGTATGATCGCGTGCGTCGCCTCGCTGGTTGTGGTGATCGCGCACGTCACTTGCGGATTGGTGATTGCGTTCGTCAGAAAAGAGAACGGCACCGGATCGGCATCCGCCTCCTGCTGCGGAAGACCATCCCAGTCGATCGACCGGCGATCGAGCCGCGCTGGCGTGCCGGTCTTGAGACGGCCCATCTTGAGCCCCAGCCCATAGAGGCGCTCGGAGAGCTTCAGCGCGGGCGCGTCACCCACCCGTCCAGCCGGATGAGTCTGATCTCCTAAGTGGATGAGACCATTGAGAAATGTTCCAGTCGTCAACACCACGGAACCGGCCAGCATTCGCTCGCCCGTCTGGGTGATGATCCCGCCGACCACATCGCCAGTCACCACCAGGTCCTCGACCGCGCCTTCGATGACCATAAGACCACCGGTCTCCCGGATTGCCTGCTGCATCGCCGCCCGATAGAGCGCCCGGTCGGCCTGCGCGCGCGGCCCCTGCACCGCCGGTCCCTTCGAACGATTGAGAAGGCGGAATTGAATGCCTGCCGCGTCCGCGACGCGCCCCATGAGCCCGTCGAGCGCATCGATCTCCCGCACGAGATGACCTTTGCCGAGACCGCCGATAGCCGGATTGCACGACATCTCGCCGATGGTCTCGAAACGGTGGGTGACGAGCGCCACCGAGGCGCCCATGCGCGCAGCCGCAGCCGCGGCTTCCACACCCGCGTGGCCGCCACCGACAACGATCACGTCGAAGCTTCTCTCGGCCATCTGCCGATCACCCAATCCTGCGCGCCTGCAACAATGGCGGAGAGATACAGGAGGGTGGCTCCACGGTCAAAGCGACCCGCATCCCTGTCGCAGGCTCCCTTCTCCGAACGCCTCCCCCCCATTTCATGTGGATACGGAGGACAACGCACAGGTCTATGCCGCACCGATCTTGCCGGCGCCACTTTGTCACCCGCAGGCTAGCCCCGTCGCGATTGTCGGGGGGCTATCGATGTCGAAGTACCAAGCGGGAAGCATTGCGTTGCTCACCCTCACGCTCGGCGCCTGCGCCGGGCGCGCACCGCAGATCCCGCCCCTCTTCCATGCCACCGACCGCAGCATAGCTTGCGACCAGATCGCGGCAGAGACCAAGGTCAACAACCAGAAGATCTCCGATCTGGCCACCGAGCAGCAGTGGAAGTTCGGGCAGAACGTCACCGCCGGGATCGTCGGCTTCATGGCCTGGCCCGCCTGGCTCGGCCTCGACTTTCAGGACGCAGCGGGACAGGAGGCGCGCGCACTCTCCCAGCGCAACGAATACCTCCTCACTCTGGCGAAGGAGCGCTGCCAGCCAAAGGGACAGATCGCCCGCACCGCCCCGGCCGCCGAGGAGGACCCGGGCATGTCGGCGCTGGCATCCAACTCCGAAATCCTGTCCGGCCTCGTCAGCCGATAGAGCCGTTTCGATGATTCACGTGAAACATCGCGTGCCGCATTGTCGGCGCGAAACGCGCAATTTTGGATTCACGTGAAACATTGGATGCCGTTTCGCCGGAAAAATGGATTCACGTGAAACAAATTATGCCGGACGAAGCATCCGGCGGCACGACAAACAGCAACCGCGTCTCCGATGCGCGTGCACGATCCGGCAGCGCGCACGCGCTCAAGCCCGGACGGACGGATTCACGTGAAACATTCCGTGCCGAAAATCCATCACCGCCGGAAATTCCGGACCAAATGCTCCGGCATCGACGCGCCTTTCTGAACCGTCCGCCGGATATTCATTATCCGGAACCGGAGGATTCACGTGAAACACTTCATGCCGAAATGCGCGCTCATTTCCCGATACAGAAACGGCCGAAGATGTGATCCAGCACGTCCTCCACGTCCACCCGTCCGGTGATGCGCCCCAGCGCATCCGCCGCACGGCGCAGATCCTCCGCGCGAAGCTCAACCTCATCCGGTGAACCCAGCAGGAACGCATCGAGATTGTCCCGGCACGCCTCGACGAGCTTCCGGTGACGGACCTGTGTGAGCGCGGGCTCCTCCTGGTGACCGATCCGCTCGCGAGCGATCACCGTAAGGCGCTCGATGAGCTCCGTGACACCCGCGCCCGTCTCCACCGAAAGCGGCACCATGTCGTCAGGCAAGGCAGGCGCCTCACCGCCAGGCAGGAGATCGATCTTGTTGAGCACGAGCAGCGTCCGGTCGGCTACGGCCGCGAGGTCCGGCGGCAGCAAGGTCTGCGGCTCGGTCGCATCGGTCAGCCACAGCACCAGGTCGGCCGCCTCCGCCACCGCCTTGCTCCGCCGCATGCCTTCCCGCTCGATGGCCCCCTCCGCATCCCGGAAGCCCGCCGTATCCGAGACGATCACAGGGAGGCCGCCGAGATCGAGCCGCGCTTCGACGACGTCGCGGGTCGTCCCGGCTTCGGCAGAAACGATCGCCACGTCGCGCCGCGCCAGCGCATTCAGGAGACTCGACTTCCCGGCGTTGGGCGGGCCCGTGAGCGCCACCCGAAACCCGTGGCGCAGGATCTCTCCGCGATGACCATCCTCGAGGTGATGGTTCACCGCACGCGCGAGCACCTGGATGATGGCTCGTGCATCGGTGAACGTCTTGGCGCCGATGTCGCCTTCATCGGCGAAATCGAGCCCTGCTTCGATGAGACCAAGCGCCTCGATCAGGCTGGCGCGCCATCCGTCGTAGAGATCCGACAGCACACCCGAGGCCTGGGCGAGAGCCTGCCGGCGTTGCCCCTCCGTCTCGGCATCGATGAGATCGGCGAGCCCCTCCACCTCCGCGAGATCGAGCTTCCCCGCCTCGAACGCGCGGCGCGCAAACTCGCCGGGCTCGGCCATCCGCAATCCCGGCATGATGGACAGCGCCGAGAGCACCGCGTCCACCACCGCCCGTCCGCCGTGCAGGTGAAGCTCCGCCACATCCTCGCCGGTGAAGCTCTTGGGTCCGGGGAACCAGATCACCACGCCGCGGTCCAGCTTCTCGCCGCTTTCAGGATGACGGACGAAGCGCCCCACGGCGCGGCGCGCTTCCGCGCGCGGACCGGCCATGAAGTCGATCACCCGCCCGGCACCGCTCCCGGAGATGCGCACCACCGCGACCCCCGCACGCCCCGGTGCGCTGGCCAGCGCGAAAATGGTTGGCTCTGAGGATTGGGCCATGGCTAGTCTCGGCACCGTAAGAAATGAATCGGAACGTCTTCGTGCTGTGCGCGCTCATCTGAGACACAGGACAAGCGACAGGACCCTACCATGAGCCGCAACCGCCTTTCCGAAGAGAGCAGCCCCTATCTTCTTCAACACGCGGAGAACCCTGTCCACTGGTGGGCATGGGGACCGGAAGCCCTGGCCGAGGCCAAGCGCACCGGCAAGCCGATCCTGCTCTCCGTCGGATATTCGGCCTGCCACTGGTGCCATGTGATGGCTCACGAGAGCTTCGAGGACGAGGTGACGGCTCGCGTGATGAACGATCACTTCGTGAACATCAAGGTCGATCGCGAGGAGCGCCCGGACATCGACGCCATCTACATGGGCGCCCTTCACCGCCTCGGTCAGCAAGGCGGGTGGCCGCTCACCATGTTCCTCGACAGCGACGCGCGCCCCTTTTGGGGCGGCACCTACTTCCCGAAGTTCGCAGCCTACGGTCGCCCCTCCTTCGTGGACGTGCTCGAGCGCATATCCGGCATCTACCGCAACGAGCCGGAGAAGGTGGCGGGTAATGCCGAGGCGCTCGTTCACGCCCTCTCCCAGCGAAGCGGCGAGATCGACGGATCGGCGGTGACCGATCCCCTTCTTCGCGAGATCACCCAGCGCCTCACCCGCGCGGTCGATTCCATTCGGGGCGGCATCGAAGGCGCACCCAAGTTTCCGCAATGGAGTTTCTTCTGGCTCCTCTGGCGCGGCGCGATCCGCTACCGCCACGAGCCTGCCAAGGCGGCCGTCGTCACCACGCTGGAGCGCATGTGCCAGGGCGGCATCTACGATCATCTGGGCGGCGGCTTCGCGCGCTACTCGGTGGACGAGCTCTGGCTCGTCCCTCACTTCGAGAAGATGCTCTACGACAACGCGCTGCTGATCGACCTGATGACGGAGGTGTGGCGCGAGACCAGGAGCCCCCTGCTCGCGAAACGCATCGAGGAGACGGTCGCCTGGATCGCCCGCGAGATGGTGGTCGAGGGCGGCGGCTTCGCCTCGGCCCTCGATGCGGACTCGGAGGGAGAGGAAGGGAAGTTCTACGTCTGGACGGCGGAGGAGATCGTCCCCGTGCTCGGTGCCGAGGACGCCGCGATCTTCAACGCCGCCTATGACGTCACCCCCGAGGGGAACTGGGAAGGCCACACCATCCTGAACCGGCTGAAGGACAAGGGGCTCGAAGCGCCGGCCGAGGAGGAGAAGCTCGCAGCACTCCGCGAAAAGCTTCTCGAGGTCCGCGCCAAACGTATCCGGCCGGGCTGGGACGACAAGGTTCTGGCCGACTGGAACGGGTTGATGATCGCAGCGCTCGCCCGTGCAGGCTCCGTATTCGATCGGTCAGACTGGGTGACGATGGCAAAACAAGCCTTCACCTTCGTCGAGAAAAAGATGACGGTCTCCGGTCGCCTCGTTCACGCGGTGCGCCACGGTCAGGGCCGGGCGCCGGCAACGGCCAGTGATTACGCCAACATGATCTGGGCAGCCCTCCGCCTCTATCAGGCGACGGGCGACGGAGGCTACCTGACCAGCGCCACGGCATGGACCGATGTGCTCGATAGACACTACTGGGCCGATGACGGCGGGGGCTACTTTACGGCCGCCGACGATACCCGGGATGTGATCGTCCGGCTCAAATCTTCCGGAGACGATGCCACCCCGTCGGCCAACGGGGTGATGGTCTCCAATCTGGTCCACCTCGGAACCCTGACCGGCAACACGCGTTACGTTCAACGGGCCGAGCAGATCATGCGCACTTTCTCGGCTGACATCGCGCGCAATCTCGCCGGCCACACGGGCCTTCTGGCCGCGGCAATAGACCTCTTGTCTCCACAACTCATTGTATTAGTAAGGGGCCAGAACGATCCCAGTACCGATCTACGATCCGTCGTTCACAGTCTGTCCGTGCCCGGAGCACTCGAGATCGAAGTCTCCGGCACCGTGGGTGAGGTCGGCCCGCCAGCCCTCCACGGAAAATCGGCAGTCGACGGAAGATCAGCCGCCTATACGTGTCTCGGTCCCCAGTGCTCCCGGCCCGTATCGACTGAGTCCGATCTGCGACACCTTGTCTACGAGTTGCGCTCAATTGCGTAAGATCAAGTTTTCTTACGAGTACAATGACAAAAAATGGTGTGAAATCCGCGTTTACCACAGTTAGGCTTCATACAAGCCACGCGTACTGTTGCAAGCGTATGAAATGCCGGAAGGATTGATGACGAGGTTCCAATGACGTCTGGATTTCTACGTAATCTGGTGCGGTACGGGTATTTCCCGTTCATGTTCTTCGGTCTGAACGGCGCCGCCTATTACGTCGTGACCAACGGACATTCCTACGCGTGGATCGCGCTTCTGATGCTGATCGCGATCGGTACCGCCTTTGTCGCGGAGCGTATTCTTCCCTGGTACGACGAGTGGAACGAGTCGCACGGTGACGAGAAGACCAACGTCATCCATGCCATCGTTTACGAGATGCAGAACCTCAACGGCATCCTCACCATTCCGCTGATGGGCTGGCTATTCTCGGGCGGCCTCAACGCCGGTATCTGGCCGCGGGATTGGCCGGTGTGGGCGCAGCTTCTGATGGCCATGGTGCTGGCAGACTTCGCCCTGATGTTCCTGCACTACCTGAGCCACCGCTTCTCATTCCTCTGGCGTCTGCATGCGGTGCATCACGGTGTCTCCCGCCTCTATGGCTTCAATGGCCTGGTTCGCCACCCGTTGCACCAGGTCGTGGACCTCGTGCTGGGTACGGCTCCGCTCGCCATCGCCGGTATGCCGGTCCACGTGGCGCTCCTGCTCGGCTTTGCCATCTCGGTGCAGCTCATCATCCAGCACTCGAATGTGGCCTACGCGTTGGGACCGTTCCGCAACCACCTCTCGATCGGCCAGATCCACCACCTGCATCACGTGAACTGGGGCAAGGAGGGCGACTGCAACTTCGGGCTGTTCCTCACCATCTGGGATCGCATGCTCGGCACCTTCCATGCGGAGCCGCCGCGTCCGATCACCGCGAAGGACATGGGCATCGACGAGGTGCCGGAGTTCCCCAAGGGCTACATGGAGCAGGTTCTGTTCCCGATCCACTACAAGCCCGGCAACGGCCAGCCTCAGCGGCCGGTGACGGCCGCCGCACAGGCCCGCGCCATCCACGACGCCGCCGAGTAGCGGTCGATATACAAGTCCGGAATGCAGAAAGGGCCGCTTCGAGAGCGGCCCTTTTTCATGAAAGATCGGAGCAGACCGACAAAAAAGGCCGCGGAAACCGCGGCCTTTGCATCTCACGTATTCATCGACTGGAAGAACTCGCCGTTGGTCTTGGTCGAGCGCAGCTTGTCGATGAGGAACTCGATGGCGTCCATCGTGCCCATCGGGTTGAGAATGCGCCGGAGCACATACACCTTCTTGAGCTGATCCTTCGGAACGAGCAGGTCTTCCTTGCGGGTGCCGGAACGTGCCACGTCGATCGACGGGAACACGCGCTTGTCGGAGACCTTGCGGTCGAGAATGATTTCCGAGTTGCCGGTACCCTTGAACTCTTCGAAGATCACCTCGTCCATGCGGCTGCCGGTATCGATCAGCGCGGTCGCGATGATGGTGAGCGAACCACCCTCCTCGATGTTGCGGGCCGCACCGAAGAAGCGCTTCGGACGCTGCAGAGCATTGGAGTCGACGCCGCCCGTGAGCACCTTGCCGGAGGAGGGAACCACCGTGTTATAGGCACGTCCGAGGCGCGTGATGCTGTCGAGCAGGATCACCACGTCTCGCTTGTGCTCGACCAGGCGCTTGGCCTTCTCGATCACCATCTCGGACACCTGCACGTGGCGCGAAGCCGGCTCGTCGAAGGTCGAGGAGATCACCTCGCCCTTCACCGAGCGTTGCATGTCGGTGACTTCCTCGGGACGCTCGTCAATCAGAAGAACGATCAAGTAGCACTCGGGGTGATTGGCGGTGATCGAGTGCGCGATGTTCTGAAGCAGCACCGTCTTACCGGTGCGCGGCGGCGCGACGATCAGGGCACGCTGGCCTTTGCCGAGCGGCACGACGATGTCGATCACACGGGCCGACAGATCTTTGATGGTGGGATCTTCGATTTCCATCTTGAGCCAGCTCGTCGGATAGAGTGGCGTCAAGTTATCGAAATGAATTTTATGCTTGGTCGCTTCGGGATCTTCGAAGTTGATCCGGTTGACCTTGAGTAGAGCGAAGTAGCGCTCGCCTTCCTTCGGGCTTCTGATCTGGCCCTCGACTGTATCGCCGGTGCGCAAGGCGAAGCGGCGGATCTGGGAGGGCGAGATATAGATATCGTCAGGGCCGGGCAGATAGTTGGCATCCGGCGAGCGCAGGAAGCCGAAGCCGTCCTGCAGCACTTCGACGACTCCAACGCCGGTGATTTCGATGTCTTTCGCCGCAAGCTGCTTCAGCGTCGCGAACATCAGCTCCTGCTTGCGCATCGTGCTGGCATTCTCGACGCCGACTTCTTCGGCAAAACTCAATAGCTCGGTGGGGGACTTAAGCTTGAGGTCCTCGAGCTTCATTTCGGTCATGAAACCGCTCCATGGCGGCCACGGCGGACAAGGTGGGAGGTTGGGAGTGCCGGGCCTGAAGGTGGGGAATTTTCAGATTTGGCTGGACAGCCGGTTTTGGCTCGTAGGGCGAAGCGCCGCGCAGCCAAGCCCTGGCCGGAGAGACCAGAGCAGAAGTTATCTAGTCCTTCTATAGCAAACGAATCAGATCAGCGAAAGCGTCTCGACGAGAACGCCGGACTTCTAGAAGGGTTTCACGATCACCAGAATGACGATGCCGATCATGAGCAGGGTCGGAACCTCGTTCCACATCCGCCACTGCCGGCTGGTAACCGTATTGCGGTCCTCGGCAAATCGGCGGGCGGAGGCCGAGAAATACCCGTGCACCCCGGAGAGAACCAGCACCAGCGCCAGTTTTGCGTGGAGCCATCCGGCGGCGAAATGCCCTCCCTGCCAGGCAAGCCAGAGGCCGAGAACCCAGGTCACGATCATCGCCGGATTGATGATGATCCGGAGCAGCCGCCCTTCCATGACCTTGAACGTCTCGGACATCTCGGAGCCCGGCGCCGCCTCGCAGTGATAGATGAAGAGCCGCGGCAGGTACAACATTCCCGCCATCCAGGAAATAACGGCGATGACGTGCACGGCTTTGAGCCACGGATAGGCCGCCGGCCCGACAAAGACCATGGCGGCGAGGCACAGCGCGGCCGTAGCACCCAACGCAACCGCCGCCCGCACAGCTGGCGACCCTTCCGTCTTTTGCACCTCCGCAGCCATCCAGCTCCGATCCGAAGACAACAATAAGTTATTGAAAATAAATGAGATTACGACTTACCGCGCACCCGCGCCACCAGCTGCGCCACGTTTTCCGGCGGCGTTTGTGGCACGATTCCATGCCCCAGGTTGAAGATGAATCTTTTGCCCCGCATGAGATCGAGGATTTCATCCACACGCTCGTCGAGGCGGCTGCCGCCCGCCACCAAGAGCAGCGGGTCGAGGTTCCCCTGCACGACGACATCCTCGTCCTCGAAGGCCTCGCTCATGACGAACGGCGGCGTCGCGGTATCGCAGCCGATGCCATCGACCCCCGTCTCGGAGACGTACCAGACCGCCGTCGCTCCGGCGCCGCGCGGGAACCCGATCACCGGAACATCCGGATGCAGATCCTTGATTGCCTCGCGGATCGCCCGGGTGGGGGCAACGACCCAGCGATCGAACTCGTCGTCCGGCAACGATCCGGCCCAAGTATCGAATATCTGGAGACAATCCGCTCCGGCACGCACCTGCCGGTCGAGATAGTTGATCGACGTCTCGACCAGGATTTCCATCAGCGCCTCGAACCCCTCGGGGTCGCGGTAGGCCCAAAGCCGCGCTTCCGCCTGGTCCGAGGACCCCTGCCCCTGAACCATGTACGTCGCAACTGTCCACGGCGCGCCGCAAAACCCGATCAGCGCCGTTTCCGCCGGCAGATCCTGACGCAGACGGGCGACCGTCTCCGATACGAGTCCAAATTTTTCGGCCGTTTTTGCGGGATCGAGCTGTGCCAGATCCGCGCTTGAGCGGATCGGATCGAGCCGGGGTCCCTCCCCTTCGACGAACCGGACGCCCTGTCCCAGCGCGTCGGGAACAACCAGGATATCGGAGAACAGAATGGCCGCGTCGAAACCGTAGCGCCGGATCGGCTGCAACGTCACCTCGGCGGCCAGGGCCGGCGTGTAGCAGAGCGTGAGGAAGTCTCCGGCTTGCGCCCGTGTCGCACGGTACTCCGGCAAATAACGTCCCGCCTGCCGCATGAGCCAGATCGGCGGCACGTCCAGCGCCTCGCCTCTGAACGGTTCCAGAAATCTCCGTTCGGCAGCCGTCGTGCCTCTGCGCTCTCCACTCTCGCCCATTATCTTCCCTTCAATAAATCAAAGAGTCTTCAAGGTTGTTGTTATTGTTATTAGGGCCGGGGATGTTGGGAATTTCTGCCCTGTCCCAGGCTTGTCCCATGCTTATGGACTCCGGGATGGAGCCCGGCCAAAACATGGCGTGCCCGTTTGCTGCGCGCCACTAGGACCGCCGCGGGCCATAAGAGTCAACCACTTGTGCGCGAGCGTCCGGTCGCAGGCGCTGGGGATATGATGTTGAATAGGGGTGGGAGCCTGTCGAGAATTTACCAATCAACAGGGACACGCTTCGTCTAAGAAAATAAGTTCACTTCGGCGCTAATATGAGTATCCCCGTGGACAACCAGCACACCTTTCCCACCGTCCGCCGTCGGGACGCTGCGGGCCGTGTAGAAGAAGGCGCCTGATCCACAGATGGCCCACAGCCAGCCGAGCTACTTCCATCTCCATCTCGTCTCGGATTCCACGGGCGAGACGCTGACGACCATCGCCAAGGCCGCCGCCGTGCAATACGCCCAGGTGCGTCCGATCGAGCACGTGCATCCGCTGGTTCGCAACGCGCGCCAGTTGAAGCGTGTTCTGCAGGAGATCGAGCAGGCGCCCGGCATCGTGCTCTATACGATCGTCAATCTCGATCTGATCGCGGAGCTCGAGCAGCGCTGCAAGGAGTTGAAGGTGCCCTGCCTCGCGGTGCTGCAGCCGATCATGCAGGTGTTCGAATCCTATCTCGGCGCACCGCAGACCCCGACGGTGGCCGGACAGCACGTTCTCGACGCGGACTATTTCCGCCGTATCGATGCTCTGAACTTCACGATGGCGCACGACGACGGCCGCCTTCCGGAAGATCTCAATGAAGCCGACATCATTCTCCTCGGCATCTCGCGGACCTCGAAGACGCCGACCAGCATCTATCTGGCCCAGCGCGGCTACAAGACCGCCAACGTTCCGATCGTGCCGTCCCTTCCGTTCCCGGAAGAGATTGCGAGCCAACATTCCGCGTTCGTTGTTTGCCTGATCGCAAGCCCGGACCGAATCGCGGAGGTGCGCCGCAATCGGGCGCTCCTAATTGGAGACCGCGATCTGGATGACTATGTCGACCGCAGCCGGATTGCCGCCGAGATCGCCTACACGCGGAAGATCTGCGCCCAGCACGGCTGGCCGGTGATCGACGTCACGCGCCGCTCGGTCGAAGAAACGGCCGCGACCATCATCCGATTGATGCATGATCTCAAGGCGGACAAAGAGGAGGCGGTAGCCGCACAGGCTGCCGGTGGGCCGAGCCATGACGAGTGAGGGCGGCCGGCTGATCCTGGCCTCGGGAAGTGCGACGCGGCGTGCGCTGCTGGAAGCGGCCGGCATCGCGATCTGGATCTATCCCGCTGACGTGGACGAAGCCGCAATTCGCGATGCGCTGCTCGCCGGGGAACCCCGTGTTTCACATGAATCCATTGCCCAGACGCTGGCCGACGAGAAGGCCAAGGCTGTAAGCGCGCTGGAGCCCGGCGCTCTCGTCATCGGTGCCGATCAGGTGCTTTCGTTCGAGGGACGCTTGTTCGAAAAGCCGAAATCCATGGACGAGGCGCGCGCGTGCCTTCTGGCTCTCCGCGGAAAAACACACGCGCTGCATTCTGCGGTCGCGCTTTCGAAGAATGGTGACGTCGAATGGCGGGACGTCAAAACGGCGCGGTTGACGATGCGCAACTTCAGCGAGGCCGCGCTGGATCGCTATCTCGATCACGCCGGCGATGACGTGCTCTATTCTGTGGGCGCCTACCAGATCGAAGGTCCCGCCGTACAGCTCTTCGAAGCCATTGACGGCGATCACTCGACGATTTTGGGCCTGCCTTTGCTGCCGCTCCTGGCCGAGCTCCGCCGCCGTGAGGTTCTGGAGGCATGAAGCGCGCGTGCGTCATCGGTTGGCCCATCGAGCATTCGCGCTCGCCCGCGATCCACGGATATTGGCTCGCCCGCTACGGCATTGACGGCAGCTACACCAAGCGGGCCGTGCCGGTCGATCGGATCGAAGCCTTTCTGAGCACCCTCGCAGCCGAAGGATTGGCGGGATGCAACGTGACGATCCCGCACAAGGAAGCGGCGTTCCGCGCGGCGGACGTGAAGGACCCCTCTGCCGTGGCGGTCGGCGCGGCAAACACGCTTTGGCTCGAGGGGGGCCGGCTTTGCGCGGCGAACACCG
>VFQQ010000553.1_pt1 | contig 71209 bp, 61 predicted proteins | sample 3512341 | NCBI WGS metagenome assembly VFQQ01 (sample SAMN10412373, study PRJNA504923) | tailings metagenome | isolation source: Relicate 2 Philex TSF1 revegetated site | place: Philippines: Tuba, Benguet | collected 2017-08-29
TTTGGCTTTGCTTGGCTCCTTTGGCTCCACCTTTGGAGAAGCAAAGGTGGAAAAAAGAAAAAACTACCAGAATTTTGATTGTACCTGAAACATGATTAACAAAATTGATTGTTTTAGAGGCTTTTTAAGGGCTGACTATTTTAATTGGTGTTTTTCGCGGTATAGTTGATTAAAAGTTTTATCGGCAATCTCCGGAAAAACACGCTGTGCGCCCCATTCTTTTTTATACAATTGCTTTAATGTAAAACCTTTAATACCCGATCCGCTATTCATGTTTTTTCGGTTCAAAGCAAATTTTTTCCAAGTGTACCATGCCAATTTATTGCCTGTACTTAACTTGTTTTCACGACGATTTTTAATAATATGATTTTGTAGGTCGATGTTTACCGGACAAACCTTATTGCAATTACCGCAGCTGGTGCTGGCATATTCTAAACTACTGTTATTGTTTTCTTGGTAAATAATTGGCTGGGTTGCACTTGCAATCGGTCCTGCAATTGCATTTTGGTATGGTATTGCCCCAACATGTTTAAAAACCGGACAAACATTATAACACGCGCCACAACCAATGCAATACATTGCTTCACGCTGGGTTTGTGTGTGCAATAATTCACTGCGGCCATTGTCAATTAGCAATACAATAAACTCTGATGGGCCATCTGAATCGTCGGTTAATTTGGGTCCAGTAATGCTGTGGTAAGTATTTAATGTACTGCCCTCGCTAAACGATGCATATAGCGGTAAAAATAATTCTAAATCGCCTACAGATGGTATTAAGCTATCTATGGTTGCCAAAACTATTTGTATGCCATTGTTAGCCGCTGCCATTGCATAATGCCCTTCATTATCGCAAAAAACAGCCATGCCACTGTCTGCAATTAAAAAATTGGCTGTTGTTATGGTAATCTCGGCACCCGCGGCTGCGTTTTTAAGCTCCTGTTGTAAATCTAAACTTAACTCTTTTAGGTCGGCCTCTAAACTTAGCCTTATTTGTTGGTTTAGTTTTTTATACAATTCATCTTTATCGGCCAGCATGGTTTCGTATGCCATGTGTTCGGCTTTGTTTTGCAAGGTTTCGTTTATATAACCTGCATACGATAGTTCTTTACAATTAATTTTCTTGCTGCTTAAGTGTTGGTTCAGGCCAATTTCTTCGGTTAAGGCACTTGTGGTTTTTGCAACTTTTTTGGTTTTATTTTTAAGTAAAATATTTTCTATTTCGTTTAACGCAATTGCTGCATCGTATGCCCAAAGTACCTTGCCACCTTTACGCAAAACACTGGCCTCGAAATCTACTAAGTATTTATCTAAACTTTCTGTAACTTTATATTTGGCATTGGCCGCACGTTTTTTAGCCAATTCAAGGTTGTAAAATTGCTTAATTCCTTGTTGGCGATTTTGCTCAAAAGCAGCTAGTAAATCGGGGAGTTTACCTGTTACAGCTACATTATTAATTGCATTTTGTGCGGTTATGTTAAAATTTATTTGTTCAGCCATTGGCGCATCAAAGGTGCAAAAAAAATTAATTAATTGCCAAGAATCATATTATCTATTAATCTGGTTGAACCCACCTGTGCTGCAATTAACGCTACAGCATTGGGCTGAGGGTGTTGTAATGCTTCTAGTGTTTGCGGGTTGCAAATGGCAATATATTCTACTGTAACCTGATGGTATTGCGATATATAGTTTAATGCAAGTTGTATAATTTCTTGTGGTTTACCCGGCCATTGGCTGTTAATAAAATACAGGGTGTTGTACAAAGCTAAGGCGCTTTTACGCTCTGTTGGGCTTAAACGCACATTGCGCGAGCTCATGGCTAAACCATCGGCTTCTCTAACCGATTTGCACATATTAAATTGTATAGGCCATTTATTAAGCTCGATTAATTTTTTTACAACCATGCACTGCTGGTAGTCTTTCTGCCCAAAAAATACTTGATCAGGCTTTACTATATTAAATAAGCGTGTTACCACATCTATAACGCCATTAAAATGTCCTGGTCTTTTCTCAGATTCAAGTACTTCTGTAATGCATCCATACACAGAAAGGTTGTATTGTATTGGTGGGGTATTGTAAATATCGTTTACATCTGGTAAATAAACGGCATGGCAACCGGCATTGGCCAGCAGCTTTAAATCGTTGGCAATGGTTTTGGGGTAGGTAGCTAAGTCGGTTGCGTTATTAAATTGCGTTGGGTTAACAAAAATGCTACATACCACAATATCGCATTTTTTAACAGCTGCATCAACCAAAGATATATGTCCGCTGTGCAAAGCGCCCATTGTTGGCACAAATCCTATTGATTTATGGCCATAAAATCCTTGTAAATAGGAAATAAGACTAGAGGATGTTTTGAATGAATACACGTAATCGGCTATTTGTCAGTAAGGTTTGTAAATAATTTGCAAATAATGGGGGCTAATAATAAATAATTTATTAATAATAGCGTAACTTTGCATAAAATTTATTGTGGGTATGACAAAAAAGAAAGTTCTTTTCATCTCTTCAGAGATGACTCCGTTCTTAAAAGTTAGCAGTGTAGGGGAGTTGGCAAGAAAATTGCCACAAGCCATTCAGGAAAACAACAACGAAATTAGGGTTTTAATGCCTCGCTTTGGTTGTATTAACGAAAGAAGAAACAGGTTACACGAAGTAGTTAGACTTTCGGGTATTAACATTACCATTAACGATAACGACAATCCGTTAACCATTAAAGTAGCTTCGCTTCCGGAAGCAAAAATGCAGGTTTACTTTTTAGATAATGAAGATTACTTTCATAGAAAACACGTTTACACCAACGATAAAAACGAGTTTTTTGCCGATAACGACGAGCGTACCATTTTCTTCTGCAAAGGTGCTCTTGAAACGGTAAAAAAGCTTGGTTGGCAGCCGGATATTATTCATTGCCAAGGCTGGATGACCAGCTTAATTCCATTGTATTTAAAAACCGTTTACAAAGATGAACCTGTTTTTAGAAATGCTAAAGTGGTTTACTCTGTTTTCGAAAATCAGTTTGAAGACAATATGGGCAAAGAATTTGCTAAAAAAGCCAGTTTAAACACCATTGATAATAAACAAGTAAGTACGCTACAAAGTGCCACTTGCTCTGATTTGTATATGTCTGGTATTGCGCATGCAGATGCGGTTATTAAAGCCAGCGCCGAAATTCATCCCGATGTTACCAAGTTTATGAAAAAACAAAAAGGTAAACCAATTCTTGAACACAAAGAAGATGGTAACTACGTTGAAGAATATTTAAGCCTATACAACAGTTTGCTAACAATTGAAAACTAATATTTTCTTATTGCTTATAATCTGCCTTTTTGGGGTGGCTTGTAAAAAAGATATCGGCACCATGCGTGCCGATTTTGTTGCTGTACGAAATGGTTTTGGCCATGCTTTCGATTCGTTTGATTTGGTAGCATACAGCGTGCCCATGGATAGTATTCCCGCAAATCGTTTAACGCGCAATGTTATTGGTAATTTTAACGACCCCGATTTGGGAGCATCAAATGCTGTTTTAATTCACCAAATTACATTGCCGGTAAATCAATTTACCTGGAGTGGGCGAACCAAACTCGATTCGGTTGTGCTTAGACTTAGGCTTTCAAGTACCGATAATTATTTTGGTAATAACAACCAAGTACGTCAGTTTAACGCCTATTTATTAGACGAAGATTTATCATGGGATTCAATGTATTTTAGTAACCGTAAGCCTAAAATTAAAAATCCAACCCAACCTATTGGTTCATTTACCGGTATAGTAAATATTACCGACACGCAGCGCGTTACATTGGGTACTAAAGTGCTGGAATTCCCACCCCATGTGGCTATTAAAATGTCAGATAATTTCGCCACCTTATTGCATGGTGCCGAACAACGTGGCGAATTCCTAAATATTACCGCTTTTAAACAAGCCTTTAAGGGTATTGTAATTGTTGATGAAACGCCAGACCAGGCTCCCGGCAGTGGGGCATTCTTTTTTGTTAATCCGCGCTCGCGCAATTCGGCATTGTATGCTTACTACGATACATTGCTGGCAGAATTTCCAATAAACGATTTGCAAGAAGTGGTCTACAATAATTTTACTCATAGCGCTCCTTTATATGCTAATTTGCAACAACCTTTTAAAGGTGCACACCGCGATACTGCCATCTTAATGCCTTTAAGTGGAGCAAAATTACGCATTGAATTAACCGATTTTATGAACCAATTCGAGGGTAAAAACGTGGTTATTAATGGTGCTTCTATAACATTTACAGCTTTAGGTTCAAAACACAACAGCCCATATAAGCTACCCAATAAACTTAATTTGTTTGCTTCGGATTCGCTTGGCCTAAATGGTTTTTTAAGAGATTATCTGCTTGAATCTGAAAGCTATTTTGGTGGGTTTTTAAATACTGCCGACAACAGTTACACATTTAATATTGCGCGCCATTTGCAACTAATTTTAAATGTTAGAAATAACCAAAACCGCAATATTAATTATGGTTTAAATCTACTTATTCCTTCCGATTTTCCGGTTTCTGCCTCGCGCGTTTATTTAGATACAAGAAAAAATATCGGCAAAATCAAACTAAACATAAACTATACCGTTGTAAATTAATAAGCGTGATAGCATTCTTAAAACAACATACAACCACTGCCGAATTAAAATTGCTAACCGATAAACTTAGCAGTTATGGCTTTAGTGCTTATAATGCATTAAACGGCGCTGCTTTGGTATTGCCAAGTGCAAATAGCGCTATGCTAGAAGATATTGGTATTGCCTCGGCATTCGAAAAGCTAATTGATACAAACACGCCATACCAATTTGCCTCTAGGGCTTATAAAACAACCACAACTTTTACTGTAAACAATGTACTTGTCGGCAATACCCATTTTAACATGGTTGCCGGCCCGTGCAGTGTAGAAAGCGAAGAGCAGATTTTTAAAACTGCCGCATTTTTAAGCAAACTCGGCGTTAAGTTTATTAGAGGTGGTGCATACAAACCGCGCACTTCGCCATATAGTTTTAAAGGCCTTGGCAAAGATGGGCTAAAACTAATACATCAGGCCGCTAAAGAATATAACTTAAATGTTGTAACCGAGTTAATGGATTTATCGCTACTTGATGAGGTAATGGCTTATGCTGATATCGTTCAAATTGGTAGTCGTAATATGAGCAATTTTTACTTGCTTAACGAGTTGGGTAAAATTAATAAACCAGTATTGCTAAAACGTGGCATGCAAGCCAAAATAAACGAGTGGTTATTGGCAGCAGATTATGTTTTACAAGGAGGCAACGAACAAGTAATACTATGCGAGCGAGGCATTCGCAGCTTCGATACAGAATTACGTAATGTTATGGATATTGGTGCCATTGCATTATTGAACCAACTAACCCATTTGCCGGTTTGGGCCGACCCAAGCCATGGAACAGGTATTGCACAAATTGTACCACCTTTAGCTAAAGCAGCTACAGTTGCAGGTGCAAATGGACTTATTGTTGAAATTCATCCAAATCCGGCAAAAGCGCTTTCTGATGCCAAACAAGCGATAGCTTTCGATACCTTCGAACAATTGGTTTCACAAATTAATTCATTGGTTTCGGAAAGTTATTCGAGCAAATCACAAATAAATGCGGGTGCAGCAATTGCATAATTACTAAAATAGATATATTTGCAACTATATGTGTGGAATAGTTGCTTACATAGGGCACAGAGATGCCTGTCCGATTGTGTTAAAAGGACTTAAACGTTTAGAGTATCGTGGTTACGATAGCGCCGGTGTTGCCTTGCTAGATGGCAACAAAAACATGAAAGTGTACAAAAAAACCGGTAAAGTAGCAGATTTAGAAAACGAAATTGGTCAAAGAGATACCAGTGCATTTACCGGTATGGGGCATACCCGCTGGGCTACGCACGGTGCGCCAAACGATTTAAATGCACATCCGCATTTAAGTGGAAATGGTGAATTTGCTATCATTCATAATGGTATTATTGAAAATTATGCTGCGCTTAAGCAAATGCTTACCAAACGTGGGCATGAGTTTAAAAGTGAAACTGATACTGAAGTGCTAATACACTTAATTGAAGAGGTTTATAAAAACAACCCGTTTGGTTTTGAAGAAGCAGTGCGTATGGCGTTAACACAAGTTATTGGTGCTTATGCCATTGTTATTTTAAGTAAAAGCGATCCTAACTATTTAATTGGTGCCAAAAAAGGCAGTCCAATGGTACTGGGCATTGGCGATAATGAGTATTTTATTGCCAGCGATGCTACGCCAATTGTTGAGTATACACGCAATGTTGTTTACTTAAACGATGGCGAAATTGCCATTATCGAAAATGGTGAGTTAACCGTAAAAACAATAGACAATACTGTTAAATCGCCTTACATACAAGAAATAGAATTTAACCTTGAAAATATTGAAAAAGGCGGCTTTGAGCATTTTATGCTTAAAGAAATCTACGAACAACCTCGCAGTATTTTAGATTCGTTTAGAGGTAGAATTCATTTACAAGATGCCCGCATTACAATGGCCGGTATCGATAAATTTGAAGACAAATTTAAAAACCTAAACCGCATTATTATTCTTGGCTGCGGCACAAGTTGGCATGCCGGCTTAGTAGGAGAATATTTATTTGAAGACTTTGCAAGAATTCCGGTAGAAGTTGAATATGCATCTGAGTTTCGTTACCGTAATCCTGTTGTTGGCGAAAACGATTTTGTAATTGCCATTTCTCAAAGTGGTGAAACTGCCGATACGCTTGCTGCAATAGAAATGGCAAAACATCGCGGTGCAACTATTTTTGGTGTGTGTAATGTGGTTGGTTCTAGCATACCTCGTACAACAGATGCTGGTGCCTATACGCATGCCGGCCCAGAAATTGGTGTGGCAAGTACAAAAGCATTTACAGCTCAAGTTACCGCATTAATTCTTATGTCGCTTGCAATTGCACAAAAGAAAGGTACCATATCTACACAAAAACTACGCGAAATTTTAATCGACCTGGAAACCGTGCCGGGTAAAGTAGAAAAGGTGTTAAAATTAGACGATCAAATAAAAGAAATTGCAAGTTTGTATAAAGATGCCCGAAATTTCTTGTACCTAGGTCGTGGTTATGGTTTTCCAATTGCTTTAGAAGGTGCTTTAAAGCTAAAAGAAATAAGTTATATTCATGCAGAAGGATATCCTGCTGCCGAAATGAAACATGGGCCTATTGCATTAATTGATGAAGAAATGCCCGTTGTTATAATTGCAACGCAGCATAGCAATTACGAAAAAGTAGTTAGCAATATACAAGAAGTAAAAGCTCGTAAAGGCAAAGTTATTGCCATTGTTACAGAAGGCGATACGCACATACAAGATATGGCCGACCATGTTATTTACATTCCGGCCTGCGAAGAGGCTATGTTGCCTCTAATTGCAACAGTGCCGCTGCAACTTTTATCTTACCATATAGCTGTAATGCGTGGTTGTAATGTTGATCAACCAAGAAATCTCGCAAAATCCGTTACGGTAGAATAACAAAAATGAGGCTGTTTGTATTTTATAAACAGCCTCTTTTTTTTGGTATTTTTTATCAGAATAATTTGCTTACGTGCTGCCTTTAAATAGTTGCAAAATGATTGTATATCGCAATAGAAAATTATCTAATTTAGCGGCGTTTGGTTAAATCCTAATTTAATTTTTACAGCCTATGCGTTTACTCTCTAAATCTGCTTTTATGTATGGCAAGCAATGCCCCAAGCGCTTGTTTTTGCATTATTTTAAACCTCAGGTAAAAGACCCAATGGATGAGGATCAACAAGCCATTTTTCAACGAGGTACAGATATTGGTCAGCTGGCGTTACAACTTTTTCCGGGTGGTTTTAATGCGCAACAGAACGAGCCTTTTCATAGCATGGTTACGGTTAACAATACCAAAAAATTGCTTAAACATTATGATGTAATTTACGAGGCCGCTTTTGAAGCAAACGGCCTTATTTGTGCCGTTGATATGCTGGTAAAAAGAAATGGTAAATACTATGCTTATGAAGTTAAAGGCACCAATAGTGTTAAACCAACACATTTGGCAGATGCAGCTTTTCAATATTATGTGTTAACCCAAAGCAGTATTAATGTAGCAGCTTTTTCTATTGTACATTTTAATAGAGATTATGTAAGGATGGGTGCAATTAATGTTAATCAATTATTCACCGCTACAGAAATTACCGAACAAGTTATTTCAATGCAAACTGAAATCGACAAGCATGCGGCACAATTAAAAATCTTGCTACAAAACAAAGTAGAGCCCGATATTTTAATGGGAAACCATTGCAACAATCCTTATCCATGTAATTTTCAAAATTATTGCTCGGCACTTATGCCAGAGTTGGAGGAAGAGCCGGCGTATATAGCTTCTGAACAAATTATGCTTGATCCTGGCGCAGTTAAAAGTTGGTTCAAACAATTAAAATACCCTTTGTATTATTTAGATTTTGAAACCGTAATGTATGGCGTACCCGAGTTTGATTACAGCAGTCCATACCAGCAAATTCCTTTTCAATTTAGCTTGCATGTTCAAAGTAAATTAAATGCACCAATACATCATGTTGGTTTTTTAGGAAATGGCCTAACCGATCCGCGTGAGGAATTAATTAAAGATTTACTTCAGGGCATAGGCAATAGCGGCAGTATTGTAGTTTGGAATGCAACTTTTGAACGCAGTTGCTTGCAGAAATTAGCTATAAATTTTCCACAATACGCCAAACCAATTGAAGGCATAATTAATAGGTTAGTTGATTTAATGGTGCCATTTAGAAACCAAAGCATAAAAAGTGAAGCGTTTTATGGAAGCTACTCTATTAAGGCGGTTTTGCCTGTAATGATACCGGAGTTGTCTTATCAGAACTTAGAAATTCAAGATGGAGGAACAGCCTCTACTATTTATGCAGCATTAAAAGACCTTGATGAAACTGAAAGGGAAAAATACCGTAAACAATTGCTTGCTTACTGCGAATTAGATACGCTTGCCATGCTAAAAATTTTAGAAAGGGTTAATGCTTTGCTGCGGCAATATTAGGCGAATCGGTAATATTATGTTGATTGTTTTTTAAAATGCTTTTCATTTTATAAGCATACCAAGCCAAATAAGCAAAACAAACTACGCCTGTAACATAGCTAAATTTTATTCCCAATAAATTTTCGTCGGCTAGCTTTCCTTGCAATACGCTAATAAAGCCACCACCCATTATCATCATTACCAAATACCCAGAGCCTTGATTTACCAAATTGCCCAATCCATTTATGGCTAAATTAAATATGCATGGCCAAAGTGTACTGCAAAATAAACCTACGCTTATAAAGGCATAAACACTAATTACGCCATTGCTAAACATGCCAATAAGCAATGCGGCAATGCCTAAAATAGAAAACACAAGCAACTGTTTTTCTGCTTTGCCCATGCAGTATAAATCGGCAGCAATTAGCAGTAAAACTGGTATGGCGTAAACGTAAAAAACTTTAATACCATGCCCTGCAATGCCATTTACCAATAAAAATAAACCAAATGCTAAGTAAGGCATTACAAACCGCAGCACTTTTTGCATGATTTTATTGTTTGTAAATGCATCTGCGGCGCTGGTCCAGCGGCCAATCATTAAACTTGCCCAAAACAGCGATACGTATGGTGCAATGGTAGCAGTAGGCAGGTTCATTTCTTGTTTCATTAACTCAGGTAAATTGCTGGCTGTTGAAACTTCCACACCTACGTATAAAAAAATAGCAATCATACCAAATACCAATTGTGGGTATTTGAAAACAGATGTTTTAACCGAATTTTGTGTATCTTCTTTCTCAGTTTCATTAAATCGTTGTGGAACCCTGGAAAATGAAATTACAATAGCCATTAATGCAAAAGCTAAACCTAAAATTAAATAGGGCATTTTTACATCGTTTAATCCCACGTTTTGTGTTTGACTAATACCACCAAAAATAGCAAAACTTATTAGCACCGGTCCTATTGTAGTACCAACATTGTTTATGCCACCGGCCATGCTTAAACGTTGGTTGCCTGTATTTGGGTTACCTAATGCAATGGTTAACGGATTGGCAACAATTTGTTGCAACGAAAATCCAATTCCAACAATAAATAAACCACTAATCATTAATAAAAATGAGTTGTAAGAGGCCGCCGGATAAAACAATAATGTACCAACAGCAGAAATAAGTAGCCCGGTAACTAAACTGGTTTTATAGCCCAATAAATTTACCAAATCGGTTTTTAGCCATTTGCTAATAAGCATATAAATAATTGAACCTACTGTATAAGCTACGTAAAATGCAAAAGCAATCATTTGCGATTGCCATTGTTCCAGGTGGAGTGCTTCTTTAAAAACAGGAATTAAAATATCGTTTCCTGCTGCTACAAAGCCCCAAAAAAAGAAAACCAAAACTACATTTATTAAACCTCTAGATGGTTTATGCTCATTTGTCATACAGCAATTTTATGGTATATGAATTAGATTTCTAGTTTTACCATAAAAAAAATGGCCGCTTACAGTGTGTAAGTGGCCATTTTTATAGCAAAATCAGGTTGTTTATTTTATTTCAAAAGTATTCATAAACGCTGTAGTAAAATTACCTTTTTTAAAGTCTTCGTTTTGCATTAACTGCATTTGTAAAGGAATGGTGGTTTTAATTCCAGGGCCTTCAATAACAAACTCACTCAATGCGCGTTCCATTTTAATAATGGCTTCTTCTCTGGTTTGAGCCGAAACAATCATTTTAGCAATCATGCTATCGTAATTAGATGGAATGGTATATCCGGCGTAAATATGCGTATCAACACGCACACCATGTCCGCCCGGCTTATGTAATACTTCTATTTTACCCGGTGTTGGCCTAAAGTTATTGTAGGGGTCTTCTGCATTAATTCTAACCTCAATGGCATGTTTATGCGGGTAGTAATCTTTTCCGCTAATAGGCACACCGGCGGCTATTAAAATTTGTTCTTTTACCAAATCGTAGTTTATTACTTCCTCGGTTACCGGATGCTCTACCTGAATACGGGTATTCATTTCCATAAAGTAGAAATTACGGTGCTTGTCAACCAAAAACTCAATGGTACCTAATCCTTCGTATCCAATTGCCATAGCGCCTTTTTTAGCTGCTTCGCCCATTTTTTGGCGCAATTCATCGGTAATAAAAGGAGATGGACTTTCTTCTATTAATTTTTGATGACGACGTTGAATACTACAGTCGCGTTCGCTTAAGTGGCAAACTTTTCCGTATTGGTCGCCCGCCAATTGAATTTCAATATGTCGAGGTTCTTCAACATATTTTTCCATATAAATGCCATCGTTGCCAAATGCAGCGGCAGCTTCTTGTTTGGCGCTGTCCCAGTGGCGTTCAAACTCTTCGTCGGCCCAAATAATGCGCATACCTCGGCCGCCACCACCGGCAGTAGCTTTAATAATTACCGGATAGCCAATTTCTTTAGCCAGTTTTCTGCCTTCATCTGCGCTAGACAATAAGCCATCAGATCCCGGAATTACCGGTACCCCTGCTTTTTTCATGGTGTCTTTAGCGCTGGCTTTGTCGCCCATGGCATTAATCATTTCCGGGCTAGCCCCAATAAATTTAATTCCATGATCGCGGCATACCTGACTAAATTTTGCGTTTTCAGATAAAAAACCATAGCCTGGATGTATGGCATCCGAGTTGGTAATTTCGGCAGCTGCAATAATGCTGGCAATATTTAAATACGATTGTGCCGATGGGGGAGGACCAATACATACGGCCTCGTCGGCAAAACGCACATGTAAGCTGTCTCTATCGGCGGTGCTATAAACAGCAACCGTTTTTATGCCCATTTCTTTGGCTGTACGAATAATCCTTAAGGCTATTTCGCCACGGTTGGCTATTAATATTTTTTTAAACATGTAAGTTATTTGTTTTTAAAACTTGTTGATTGGGTTAGTAAGTTTTGTTTGAACCAACCCTTGCTATGCTTAATTAGTTAGGTTCAACCAAAAATAATGGCTGGTCGTATTCTACCGGCGAAGCATTTTCAACTAAAATTTTAACAATTTTACCTGAAACTTCCGATTCAATTTCGTTAAATAATTTCATTGCTTCTACAATACACAATACCGAGCCAACTTTTATTTCATCGCCAACATTAACAAAGGCAGGTTTATCGGGCGATGGCGACTTGTAAAAAGTGCCAATCATTGGCGATTTAATGGTAATGTAATTTCCTGTAACCGAATCGCTTTTTGAAATCGGAGCCTCAAGTTTTTCTGTTGCAACAGGAATAGTGGCAGGCGCCGCAGCAACCTGAACAGCAGGTGCAGCATTTACAACAGGAGCCCCCGTTGTGTTTACAACAGTTGTTTTCTCATCGTGTTTGCGAATAGACAATTTAAAATCGCCTTTTTCTACTTCCACTTCCGAAACACCGGCATCAGATACCAGTTTAATCAGTTCTTTTATTTCTTTTAATTCCATTGTTCTGGTTATTTTACCTCAAATTTATAAAAATACGTTAATCTACAAGTTTTTTATGGTGTTTTTATTTCGTGTCGTAAGCCCATTTTAAATAAATTGCACCCCAGGTAAAGCCTCCACCAAATGCGGCCAATACTAAATTGTCGCCTTTTTTAAGTTTGCTTTCCCATTCCCACAAACACAATGGCAAGGTGCCATTTGTAGTGTTTCCAAAATGGTCAATATTAATCATTACCTTTTCTCTGCCAACGCCCATTCTTTCAGCAGTAGCATCAATAATACGCAAGTTAGCTTGGTGCGGTACCAGCCAATCAACAGTTTCTGCAGTTAGTTGGTTGCGTTCCATAATTTGGGCAGCTACATCGGCCATACCTTTTACGGCAAATTTAAATACTGTTTTTCCATCCTGGTATACAAAATGTTCGCGCGCATCAATTGTTTCGTGTGTAGGTGGTTTTAAACTACCACCGGCTTTTTGGTGTAAAAACTCTCGTCCGCTTCCATCCACTTTTAGTACGGCATCAATAATGCCAAAACCTTCAGTATTTGGTTCAAGCAATGCGCAACCGCAACCATCGCCAAAAATAATGCACGTGTTACGATCGGTATAGTCGATAATTGAACTCATTTTATCGCCACCCACAACCAATACTTTTTTGTATTTTCCGCTTTCAACAAATTTTGCTCCTGTTTCCAGCGAAAATAAAAAGCCTGAGCAAGCAGCAGCCAAATCGTAACCCCAGGCATTTTTAGCGCCGATTTTATCGGCTAAAATGCAGGCAGAACTTGGAAATATAAGGTCGGGTGTAACCGATGCAAAAATTATTAAATCAATTTCTTCTGCAGAAATGCCACGTTTTTTCAGCAATCCTTTAGCAGCTTCGGCTGCCATATCACTGGTAGCTAGTCCGGGAGTGTTTAAAATCCTGCGCTCTTTAATGCCGGTTCTGGTAGTAATCCATTCATCGCTGGTTTCAACCAAACGCTCTAAATCCGCATTGCTTAAAATAGTTGGTGGTACATAGCCATTAATGGCTGTAATAGCAGCAGTAATTTTGTTCATTGTTTATTGTAAAGGTAATATGGTATTTTTAAATGCTTCCTGCATAATAGGCACAATATTGGATTTTATTACATCGCGTGCCGAAAGAATCATGTTTTTAAAGGCTTTTCCGTTAGAAATGCCATGTCCGATGATTACAGGAGCATTAACGCCTAAAATGGGCGAACCACCATAATTTTCATAATTAAAACGATCGAAATATTCGTCTTTTATTCCACGTTTTTTAACCACATAATAAATAGATTCAAAAGCTTTTAACACAATGTTTCCGGTAAAACCATCTGTAACAATAACATCAGCTTTGTCGTTTAAAAAGTCTCTGCCTTCTATATTGCCAATAAAATGAAACATATCAGATTCTTCCATCATTTTATGAGCAGCAAGTGTTACTAAATTGCCTTTTTCTTTTTCTTCTCCAATGCTAAGTAATCCCACTTTTGGGTCGTTCATACCGTAAACATGTTTCATTAACATTGAGCCTAAAATGGCAAACTGAAACAACACATCTGGCTTCACATCGGCATTTGCACCCACATCTAAAACAATGCCAAAACCGCCTTTTAGTTTAGGTACAATAGAAGTAATGCAAGGCCTAATTACACCTTCAATAGGTTTTACAGAAAACATTGAACCAACCAGCATAGCACCGGTATTTCCGGCACTAACAAATGCATCTATTTGATGTGTGGCCAACATTCTAAAACCAACAGCAATACTAGAATCTTTTTTCTGAGAAATTGCCTTGGTAGGGTGCTCGCCCATACCAATTACCTCTGTGGTGTGCACAAAATCGAATAAGTCTTCATTAACACCATAATTTAACAGGTGTTTTAATGCAATTTCCTTATCACCAATAAGCACAATGCGTGCATCGGTTAATTCTTTTTGAGCCTGAATAGCGCCATCAATGGCCTCTTTGGGGGCATAATCGCCACCCATAATGTCAAATCCTATTTTCATTCGCAAATGTTAGGTTTAATTACAAAATATGCCGAAAATACTAAAAATAGCATATTCGGCATAAATTATTTTAAAAAGTAAAACCAATACTGGTTAAACGTCTTGTTTCATGTCAGGAAAAGCAAGTTTTCCTTTGTAGTAACCGTTTTCGGTAACTCTGTGACGCAAATGTGTTTCGCCCGATGTAGGGTCAACCGAAACCGTAGGATTAACACCTTTGTAGTGCGTTCTACGTTTGTCGCGTCTGCTTTTGCTCATTTGTCGTTTTGGATTAGGCATTTTTCTGTCTCCTTTATATTAATTGTTTTTAATTATATCCTTTAATTTATCCCATCTAGGGTCAATTTGTTCTTTTTCTTCTTCGCCTTGCAATGCATCTTCGGTAGTTAGTTTTGCCAACATCTCCTTGTTGCATGGCTTTGGTTCGGCTATGTTTTCGCAACCAATTTTCGATGGTAAACACAGTATAAAACTTTCGTACAAATACTGGGTTAAATCGAATTCAATTTCGTTTTTGCCTAGGTAAATCATTTCATCATTGCTGAAATTGCTCTCTTCGGCTTTTTTAATAATCATCCGGTATTGGGCATTTACCGGATAAGGTATTTCTGTTAAACAAGTATCGCATGTAACCTGCGCTGTTCCATTAAAATTAAAATCGAGTTCCATTAAAAACTCACTTTTAAATAAGTTTAGTACAACAGTTACATTTGCCTGTTTAACAGGGCTATATGGAAAGTTTTGTAAAAAGCTTTCATCAATTAAAAATTCTAACCGGTTGTTACCATCGGTAAGTTTGTTTAATTCTATGCTATGCGCACTTCGCTTTGCCATCTCTCCAATAAAGCTCGCAAAGGTAGATTATTTTACAATAAAATAAAAAATATTTAAACGGTTGGCTTTCAGCGCTATGTTAAAAGTCCATCCTAAAACGCTCGCGCTTTAGCGGAGTAGTTTGCAGCGGATTGGCGCTTTCTTCTGTTATTCGGTTTCTTGTTGCCCATAAATCTATACCCATGTAAATGGCGTTACGCAAACTTTGTTCGCTGGCTGTGTTTTTTCCGGCTAAACTGTAAGCAGTTCCATGGTCGGGGCTGGTTCTTATAAAAGGCAACCCGGCAGTGTAATTTACGCCATCGTCAAAGCTCATGTATTTAAATGGAATTAATCCTTGATCGTGGTACATGGCCAACACCGCGTCAAACTTTTTAAATTGCCCTGAACCAAAAAAACCATCCGACGGATATGGGCCGTAAATTATCATGTTCTGGTTGTTGCGTAAATCGTCTATAGCCGGAATGATAATATTGGCTTCTTCTTTTCCCAATAATCCGTTTTCGCCGGCATGTGGGTTCAAGCCTAAAACAGCAATGCGCGGTTTGGCAATGCCAAAATCGTTTACCAATGCATGGTGCAATGTTTTAGCTTTTTGTTGAATCAACTCAATCGAAAGTTTTGCCGATACATCTTTTAAAGGCAAATGGCCTGTAACCAAACCAACCCTTAAGGCGTCTGAAACCAACATCATTAAATAATTGGCGTTGTTAGCTGCCGAAGCCAAATACCCGGTATGGCCATTAAAAGGCAATAACTCTTTGTTAATACTATGTTTATTAAGCGGAGCTGTAACAAGTACATCAATTTGGTTATCTATAGCTGCTTTAGTTGCGGCTTCTAAAGATTTAAAAGCGTATTTGCCGGCAGTTTCGGTGGCTTCGCCCACTTTTATCTCTACTTCTTCTTCCCAACAAACAACTATATTACTGCGCTTTGCATTTATTTGATCGATGCTTTTGGCTATATGTAGCTGAAAATCGTTTAAACCAATAATTTTTTTCCAGTAACTTATGGTTCTTGGCGAACCAAAAACAACAGGTGTGCAATACTGGTTGATGCGCGTGTCATTTAGAGCTTTTATAACTACCTCTGGTGCAATACTATTCATATCGCCCATGGTAATGCCTACAATTGGTAGTCTGTTCATTGTTATTTCTTATTGCTAAGTGTTCTTACAAATTCAAATATAAGTCTAACACCGGTGCCGGTGCCATTTTTCGGACGATATCCTTCGGGTTTATCGAGGTATGCCGGAGCAGCAATGTCAAAATGCAACCAAGGGTAATCGGTAAATTTTTCTAAAAATTTACCGGCAGTAATAGCGCCTGCAATAGGGCCTCCAATATTTTTCATGTCTGCTATATCGCTTTTAAGCAAATCGGCATAGTCGTCCCAAAACGGAAATTCAGCCAATCGCTCGTGCACGTTATGGCCAATTTGCTTAAGCTGTAATTTTATTTCATCTTTTGCTGTGCCCATAAAAACAGTTGCAAACGGACCAATTGCAGCAGCAGCGGCACCAGTTAATGTGGCAAAATCCATTACCAGTTCCGGTTTGTATTTTTTTGCATAGGCCAATGCATCGGCCAGTAACATTCTACCTTCTGCATCGGTATTTAGTACTTCAACCGTTTGTTTGTCGTACATGGTAATTACATCGCCCGGGGTATACGCAATTTCTCCCGGACGGTTATCGGTAGCCGGAACCAATGCCACCACATAGTAAGGTAATTTTGCTTTTGCAATGGCATATATAGCTGCGGCAACCGTTGCGCCACCCGCCATATCGCATTTCATATGGTCCATGCTGTTTGCGGTAGGTTTTAAACTTAATCCACCGGTATCGTAAACAACACCTTTGCCAACCAAAACCAAAGGCTGTTTATTTACACATTTGGCAGGTTTATACTCCATAATGGTAAACGTTGGAGGTGTTTTACTGCCTAAATTTACAGCCAATAAACCACCCATTTTTAAGCTTTGAATTTGCTTTTTTGTAAGCACTTCTGTTTTTATGCCTACACTTTTTGCTGATTTCTCCATTTGCTTGGCAAAATCTACTGCGTCTAAATCCATAACCGGAGTATTTACCCAATTTCTGGCCATAAATACCGATTCTGTTATAATGCTTAGTTGCTCAATTTGTAATTTATTTAACAGGTTTGAACCAACCGAAATCTCGACAACCGAATTTTTTTGCTTATCGGATTTGTAATCTAAGAATTGGTAGTTGCTTAGAGCGGCACCTTCTGCAATGGCATACACATCATCGTTGTTAAAGCCAACCGCGTCGATGTGTAAGTTTTGATATTTATGATGATTGGCAAGTGCCAAGGCTTTATTCCCAAATAATCGCAGTTGCTCTAAGTCTTTTATGCTGTTGTCTATTAACACCATTATAATGGTATTAAAGCGATTGATAACAATGTTTTTTTCTTTGCCTTTAAGTTTGTTATTTACGTAAGCCAGTTCTTCTTTGCTTAGGTTTAGGCCGGTTAAGTCTTTTTCGCTTTTTGCAGCAAAAGCAATACAAGCTTGTTTAGGCGCATTTTTTGCGCTGGATATTTTTGTAAAATGCATGTTTTTTATTAAGCTAATTTGCAAAAGTAACAATAATCGTGAGGGTTTAAGCAATAAAATTATACATCATATTACATAACTGGGGTAGTAATAACGCTCAATGCTAATTGCAGAGGTGGTTTTAAAGCCACAAGTTTAATGCTTAACAAATTGTAAATGAATTGAAAATGTGAGATTTATCAACTTTCAATTTAAACTAATTTGGGGGGTGAGGATCGTTTTATTTTGTTACGGCCAGTTTTAATACCAATTGCCCGTATTCGTGTTCGATTAAGCAAAAATACATGCCATTGTTTATGCTGTTAATTTGAATAATCACGTTGTTTTCTCCTGTATGCAATTGAATAGATTGGTTCAAAACACATTTGCCGTTTATATCTAGTAGTTTTATGTTGGCTGCTGTGTTTTGTTTTGCATTTATAAATAAATTCGAAGCAGTATTAGCAGGGTTTGGATACAATGCAGCTGTTATACCTTGAAATAAATTGTTGTTTATGTGCTGTAACCCGGTTGTAATGGTAGTTTTTCTTAACGTATCGATGCTACCATCGGGCCATGCAATAAATATACCAAGCGGGTTTGCGTTTAAATTATTTGTCGGGTTAATAAAACCGTGCAAAATTGCAATACCTGCTTTGCCTCTGTGTGGTAGCAAACTTGCTTCAGCGGCATGTATACTGGTGTCGATGCCACTTTCTGTTACATTAATAATAGTATTATTGCTTGCGCTATGTGGAGTATAATTCCTAAATGTTTTATAGGCATTTGAAAATCCTAAAAATGTTTGGTTAGACTGTGCCCTTGCATTTACCTTTCGAGTGTTTGTTGCAGCATTGAAAAACTTTAAATCAACATTGTTGCTGTTTGATGCTGTTACTCGGAAACTTGTATCTAAAGCAATATTTAAAAGGGTATTTATACCCTCTGGATTGGCTTGAAAAATATTTGGATTTAAAACGCCATTTAGCACTGCGTGAAATCGTTGTGCCGTATCTGGTTTAAAATTAAATGAAAGTAATGCTGTTGAATCGGAAAGATTATTGGCATTTGTAATTCTAATATGGGTTCTTCTTTTTGCGGCCAAATTTATTAGAGGTGTGGCAGATGGGTACTTTATGGCATTTGCAACTTTTATTCCGTTGGCATATACATCTATTTGTTTTAGACTAGTGTCTGCGCTAGCATGAATAAATTGCAGGTTTGCAAGAAGCGGTGGTAGCTCAAACAAACTACCATCGTTAAATGCAATAAAATAAGGTGTGTTTAAATCGTTTTTAGTGCCACTTGTAAATAATAATGCATTTTTACCAATAAAAGAATTTTGTACCCTAAACCTAAATGCCCTATTGGTATCTGCCTTTATAACTTCTAATAATTCTAATGCGCCACTAATGTCAGAAAAAAAACCAAATGTTTGACTGGTAAAACCTTTATACGGTATTTTTAAGTTGTATAGTGAAGTTTGAGAATAAAAAGTTGATCTGATGCGAAGCAGGTTTATTGAATCGGCATCCGGTACTGCATTAAAATAGGCCAATCTAAAATTACCACTTGATGGTCCTTGCTCGTTAAACGTTTGATGATTAAATGATAATTTAGTGCTAATGCCTGTTGGATTTTTTTCAATTGCACTAGTATCCAGCCAACCCGATAATATTGTATAATGTGTATTACCACTATGAATAAACGATTGAGAATCTGTTAACAATCGCTGATCGTTTGAATGGGCAGCGCCGGATTTTGTAACATGTAAAACGGTATCGCTTGTAAATAAGGTAATGGTTGGTGTAATTTGATTAGGTTTTAAATTATTTACAATACGCTTTTCGCCTTGCCAAATGTCTATATTGCCAACACTTGTATCCGACGTGGCATGTATAAATTGTCTTCTGCAAGCTTCTTGAAATTGAATGGCAGGGCCTCTTGCCGAATCAACTACAAATAAACCATAAGGCTTTCCGTTTTGGTTTGCACTTGGGTTACTAAATCCAGAGTAAAACAATACAATGGTTTTTCCGCCAAATTGTTGAAGTGGAATATGATATCCTCTATTATGGTTAGAAAACCATGGACGTGAGCTTAAATAAGTTTCTAATGCTGGTGTTGTGCTAAATAGTGTTGCCCTAGTGTAAGTGAATGAAGAATCAAAAGGTATTTCCAAGCTATTTGCAGTAGGAAAAGTATTTGTTGTTATTCTATCCAAGTCGGTTACACCATGGAAAATTATTTCATTTACATTAGCAATTGAATTTCCTGTTGGGATATTATCTGATTTTACCAATCTTAGCGCGGTAGAAAATGTATTGCCGGGCATACGAGCATATAAGTCTGGATTTGATACACCCATTAACATATATATAGATTTTCTGTTGGTTATAGAAGTATTTGCCGTAACGTTTACAGGTATTCTTGCAATTGCCAAGTGCGAAGAATCTACGCTTCCTTTATGATTAATATTTACAACATAACTTCCTTCATTAACAAAAATGGTTCCCGACGATTCTCTAAAAGCAATATTTTCTATTTTTACATTATCAAAATAAACATCAACTGTATCCATGCTTACATCGGCTGAATTATGAATAAATTGTACTGCCGACAAAGCTGGGTTTAGTTGTTGAACCCTACCACTTGAATCGGCAACCATTAATGCTAATTGTTTGCCTGGTGGATTGATTTGATTAGGAAATACAAAGCCTGATGAAAAAATAAAACTTAATTGCGATGCTAAACTACTATTAGGCAAAATATGTGGTTTAAGAATAAATCCATCACCATTGTGTATGCTTATTCTGCTGCTTATTCCTGTTGATAATGGCACTGCACCTAAAAGCTTGTTTTCACTTCCAAATAAAACCGGGAAAAATGAGGTGCCATCAACATAAAAATCATTATGCTTAGAATCGAAGTTGCCATTTATAAACATCAACTGTGTTCTGTTGGAAAGCCCTCTATTATCATAGTCGGTAGAAATTTTATGTATAGAAAGTGCCGTGCTAATGTTTGAGGCATTGGGGAAATATTGTTGTGGATTAAATACGCCTTTTAAAAATAAAGTATATGTTAAACCGGTATCAAGCTGTAATTTGTATCTTAACCAAACACCGTCAGAAGAATCATTGCTATTTTTATGGTTAAAGTTAATATTGTAATTGCCGGGAATCAAATTCAATAGGGGCAATGCTGCTCTAAATGCAATATTATTGTATTTGGTATTGTTTATATAAATATCAATGGTGTCTAGTAATACATCAGGTGAGTTATGAATTATTTGTATGGATGTGCGTGTTGGAATCGTACCTTTAATAAAAGGGCCTCCTACAGAATCTACAGCAAACAGTTCGGCTTTGGGCCTGTTGTTGTTATTAGCAGGTTTAATAAAACCTGAAGCTACAAATACAACATTGTTGTTTAAGAAGTTGGTGTTTTGGATAGGAAATTGTTTTGAGCTGTAAATAGTTTCATTGTCGCTGCTTGTTAAATTAAATATTTTAGGTGTATTGGTAAAGTTGCTGTTTATACTTGTATTTATGCTTGTAAACGAGTTATTGTAAATGGTATATTCTATATCTGCAAATACTTGTGCCAAATTTCTAGGGTAGAAATTTAGTTGCCTGGAATCGGTAATGCCATTTAAAAAGTTGTAACTAACGCTATTGTTTGTTGGGCGCGCCGCTAAATTTGTAACATTAATTGATAAATTCGTAGATTTTCCCAAAGGATTGGAAGCATAATTTGCAGGGTTTTCTACACCTTGAATCATAATAACCAAACGGTCGCCATTTTGTAAATTGATGGTTCTAGAAAACAAAACCTGATTACCGGAATCGGTGCTTGACCGGTGATTGATATTAATTTTATAATTACCGGCAGAATAAATTAAACGCGGAGTGGAATGCCTAAAACGAAAGTTATTTATTTTAACATTGTTAATGTATACATCTATGGTGTCTAAATCAAGTCCGGCAGCATTGTGTATAATTTGCAATCTTGGATTTGTTTGCGCCAATGCCGCTTGAACGCATAACATGATAAAAAACAAGATTGTAAGGCATTTTTTCATAAGACTATTTTTTATAAAATTCGAAATTATCGAATATTGTAATAAAAATAGTTAGTGTCAAAACTTTCATGTATATATTTCAGTAAATGAGGTAGTTATGTTTTTATAAATTTATGCTTTCATAAAGCACAAAAATATGCTGAAATTTTCCCGAAATCTATTGGTTCAAAAAAAAATACAGCTAAAATTATCTTTTTATTGCTTGCAGGTAATGAATCATTTGTCGGCCTACGGCCAAAGGATTAGTGTTATTTCCTGTATCAATAAGTATATTATTTATGGGCAATGCCAATGCACTATTATAGCCAATTTTAAATAATGCTTTAGAATGCAAACCCAGGGCTTGAAGTGGCAATTCATCATCAAAGTACATGTTAATTAACAAATCGAAAGGCTCGTTGCAGAATTTGCCAATCTTTTCGGTAATAGGCAGGCCAAAAAAATTTAAATGTACTTTCCAGAAATATTCGTTGCTAATATGCGGTTTTTTTTGATGGGGCAATTGTTTTTGGTTAACAAATCCCATTAATAAAACCTTCTTCCCGTTTTCGCGCAATTCGTTGGCAAATTGTTGAACCAATACTTCATTTTCGCTTACATTGGCATTGTACAAAATGCCAATATGCTGCATGTTATCATAATTAGGAATGGCATGTTGTTTACTAACTTTGTTGGTTTTTAAAAGCGCACGGCCAATACGTAAAAGTATGTTTTGTATAAACGACATGAGTATGCACAAAAATAAGAATATAATTGCAATTGCAAAATTATGCTGGCCGATTATTTAATTTAAAATGAAAGTATCATGTTGACAAAGCAAATTGTAAAAGCTGTTTGAGTTGTTTTTTAATGCTAATGTGGCGTTTGCTGGCTAGATTTTTTAAGGTAAAACAAGTGGCCATATTTTTTGTAATTAAAATATATTGATTCGCTTACTTAGCAGTTAAATCAATTTTCTCATCGCCGGGTTTGTATGGGATATAATTTAAAATAAGTTGAAACATTTCATCTGTAGTCTTCATGCTGCCATTGCGATCGCGGATTTCGCGTGGTGGGCTAAATGGATTATTCGGGTTTTCGGCAGTATTATCGTAAGTACCTTCTACAAAAATGGTACTACCTCTGGGTATATATAAAGGTGTATTTGGCTGATAAAAATATTGCCACCTAAAATCCCAATTGTTAATTTTAATTATGCGAATAGTATCGCCACTTGGTTTTATTGCATAAGCCCAATATTTTTTGCCAATTAAGTGCATATGTGGCACTATGGTTAATACCGAAATGTCTTGTGGAACAGTAAACTTAATATGAAATGTTTTAATGGTATTGGGTGGTACAATTAAATTTGGTTCAACCGGAACAATACCTAATGTGCCAATTTGAAATTCGCTTACCGGCCGAACGGGTGGTTTATCTGTAAAATAAAATTTAAAATAAGATGAATCTAATTCATCTAATGCCGAAGGGCCAAAATGTAAATCGTTTAAATATAATGCGCCTTTTTTAGATAGTTTATAGCCGCCAATACCTTTGGGGTAACTGGTAAACATCGAGCCGGGTAGATAATTGCAAACGCTTGGTGTCATGGGTGCATAAGTGCCATCATCATGCAATAATCCTAGTTCTTTGTGTATGGTTTGGCTATTTGCATAATCTTGGTTAACCCAATAGTGGCCATCATGTACATTTTTTTTATTGTTTGCGTTAAACTGAACCAAGTGTGCATTCATATGGTGTACCAATTTTTTATTGCCTGGAACAAATTCAATGGCTCGTAAAAAAGTATCATGGGGTATTTCATAGGGCACCTTAACCACTAAAAATAAATCGTTGTTATTGCCTTTAACAGGAATGGGTTTTGGTAATTTTACAATTAAATCGGGTTTGTTATTGAGTAAGCTGTTGGGTTTTTGGTATGCAGGCATATTGGCTGTATCTCCGGGCTTCATGCCTGTTTCAAACCATTTTTTAAGTAAGGCAATTTCATTATCGGTTAAAACTGTTTGATTTGCAAAACTCGTGTAATGTGGGTCGGCAGGCCAAGGCGGCATTATTCTGTTTTCGGTAACATAAGTTATTAACTTCGACTTGCTTGCAATATCCTGGTAGGTAATTAAATTAAATGGACCGGCTTCGCCATCTATATGACATTTGCTGCAATTGTTATGTATAATGGGCGCAATATGCTCGGCAAATGTAATATCGGTGCTGTTACTATTGTTTTGAGCACAACCTGCAATTGCAACAAAAAGTATAAATAAAATTACTCTATAAAACATCCTACTGCTTTGGTTTTATAATAACTAACGGCTTTGCCATTGGTTATTAGTGTTAAAACATTTTTTAAGTCGTGTTGGGTAATTACCGTGCGTTTTTTGCTTAACTCATAGGCCCAATTATCTATTCTGCCCTGATATACCAATTCCTTTTTTTGATTGATTACAAAAACTTCAGGTGTTATTTGTGCTTTTAATTTATGGGTAAGTTCCAGCTTTGTATCGGTAAACCATTCTAACTGCTGCAATTTGTATTTGTGTTTAAAAGCCATTATGTTTTGGCTGGTATAGGTAGTGCCCGGTACTACTGCAACAAAGCGAATATTTTTACTTTTAAATTCGTTTTGAAGTTGTTTAATGGTTAGTGAATAGCTTTGACATAAAGGACATTCGGGTGAAAGAAAAAGAATTACCGTAGCTTTATGGTGAGGTTGTATGTTTAACAAAACAGGCTGGTTATTTAAGTTTTTCAGCCAGATTTTTAATGGTAAAACCGGTGAAATTTGCAGTAACATTCCAAGCCATATGTTTAACAGCAACCACATTGCGTTTAATTTATTCTATTCATTAAATCATTGGCAGTTTGTAATAGTATTTGTTTGCGGGCGTCTTCAACCAAAACGGCATTTAAATGATTAAATGCTTTTTGCAGGTAAATTTCTTTTTTTCCTTGTGCAAACGTATCAATTTGGTATTTTTTGTATAGATTTAAAATGCCGGTTACTTTTTCCAACTCGTTTGTTTCGTTTAGCAGTTGGTTCAATAATAATTTATCGTCTTTATGTACGCATTGCATTAATTCTATCAGTAATAATGTTTTTTTGTTGGCAACAATATCTCCGCCCACTTTTTTACCTGTTTTATCGCCTTCGCCAAAGCTGTCCAGCAAGTCGTCTTGTATTTGAAATGCAATACCAATGTTTTTTCCAAAATCATACAAGTTTTGTGCATCAATTTGATTTGCGCCACCAATTAGAGCACCAATTTTTAATGAAGCGCCAAGTAATACTGCTGTTTTTAAGGCTATCATTTCAATGTATTCCTCGTGCGATACGTCTGGTTTCAATTCAAAGTTCATATCAATTTGCTGGCCTTCGCAAACTTCTCTGGCAGTAGTATTAAAGATGGTAATTAGTTCTTTTATGTTTGTGTAATTGGTTTCACATAAAAAATCTATGGCTTTAATCATCATTAAATCGCCGCTTAAAATGGCAATGGGCATATTCCATTTTTTGTATACGGTTTCTTTACCTCGTCTTAACGGGGCATTATCCATTATATCGTCGTGAACCAACGTAAAATTGTGAAAAACTTCTATAGCTAATGCAGCAGGAATTGCATTTGAAATATCATTGTTGAAAACATTACAGCCCATTAAGGTTAAAGCAGGCCTAATTCGTTTTCCACCTAAATCCATCATATATGTTATTGGTTCATACAATTCTTTTGGATTGCTTCCATAATGTGCTGTTGAAATGGCTTTTTCTATTATAGCGAATAATTCTTTGTAAGTTTTCATTGATTATTTAGTTAACATTAAGGCGTTTGATTAGTTTTATGCAAACCTGCTTGAGTAAATAAAGTGCTCGATGGCTGCATGCCGGGTGTTTTTAAAATCAGCTAAATTGCCTTCAAAGGCTTTGCTTCCTTTGTCTATAAATACAATATGGTCGGCCATGTCAAAAACGCTTTTTATATCGTGCGAGTTTATGATGGTGGTAATTTGATATTCTAAGGTGATTTCCTTAATAAGCTCATCGATAAGCCTGCTAGTAACAGGGTCTAAACCACTGTTGGGTTCATCACAAAATAAATATTTTGGATTTAATGCAATGGCGCGCGCAATGCCAACGCGTTTTTTCATGCCACCACTTAAATTAGACGGAAATAGTTTGTTTATATTTGGCATATTAACCCTGCTTAAGCAAAAATTTACCCTATCGGTAATTTGTTCTTTGCTCCAATCGGTAAACATGCGCAAAGGGTAGGCTATATTGTCTTCCACGCTAAGCGAGTCGAATAATGCACCACCTTGAAACAGCATGCCAATATCTTGCCTTAGTTGTTTTTGCTGTTTGTAATCGATGTTTATAAAGTCTTTTTTATCAAGCATTACGCTGCCACTTTCGGGTTTAAGCAAACCTACCATGCATTTCATAAGAACACTTTTTCCACAACCGCTGGCGCCCAAAACAAAGTTTATCGTAGATTTATTAAACGTAGCGCTAATGTCAAAAAGCACTTGTTTGTGATGAAACGACTTATTTAAATTAACAACTTCAATCATTAGCGGTATAACATTACTTGAGCCAAGGCATAATCGAAAAAGATAATGGCAATGCAACTTTGCACAACAGATTTGGTGCTGCTTTCGCCAACTTCTAATGCACCTCCTGTGGTATTATAGCCATGAAACGAAGAAATGCTTGAAATAACAAAGCCAAACACAAAAGCTTTAACCAACGAGAAAAATACATTATAACCGTCAAAATCCCACAATAAGCCATCTATGTATGTTTGCATACTTACAACGCCGCTTAATTCGGTGCTAATTGCGCCACCCACCATAGATAAGGTCATGCTGTAAGTTACAATAATAGGCATGGTAATTATGGCAGAAATAATTTTAGGTAAAACCACATAATTTGCACTATTAACACCCATTATTTCCAAGGCGTCTATTTGCTCGCTTACTTTCATGGTGCCAATTTCTCCGGCTATGCTTGAACCAATTTTACCGGCCATAACCAGCCCAATAATGGTTGGCGAAAATTCTAAAATATTTGCGTCGCGTACAATTCTACCTAACAAATTAGCCGGGGCTAAGGTGCCCGATAACTGATAACCAAATTGAATAACGGTAACACCTCCAATAAACATGGAAATAATCGATACAATCTGAAATGAGTCGTTTCCCATGCTGTAAAACTCCCTAAAGAACGATTTAAAAAACATTCTCCAGCGGTCGGGTGTTTTAAAAACGTGGTTTAAAAACAATATGTAATGACCAAATTGGTTAAAAAATTTCATATTTTGTGGGTTCAAAAATAAGCTACATTTACAAATTACCATGCCTTTTTTAGCTAACTTAAAGCCAATTGCGTGCTTAAATGCAGCATAAAACGAGTGTAAAGATAAATGCTTTACTTTGCTAAACAAATTTACAATAAATGCAATGAGCAATATAAGAAAAAAAGCTATGGTTACCGGCTGCACCAAAGGTATTGGTTTGGCCATAGTAAATAAATTGGCCAAAGAAGGTTATGATGTGGCCGGTTGTGCCAGAAATAAGAAAGATTTAGAGGGGTTGTACAAACAGCTTTCGGAACTGTATTTAAATCAATCGTTTTTTATGGAGAGCTGCGATGTAGGTAATGCTGAGGAATTAAGGATATTTTGTAAAGATGCATTAACCGATTTTGGTTATTTTGATGTATTGGTAAACAATGCCGGAGTGTTTATACCCGGCCAAATTCAAAACGAGGCGCCCGGTACCTTCGAAACCATGATAAATACCAATTTGGCCAGTGCTTACCATGTAACCCGCGCGCTTTTACCCGGCATGATAAGCCGAAAACAAGGTCATGTTTTTAATATTTGCAGTACAGCCAGTATTACGGCTTATACCAATGGCGGATCGTATTGCATAAGCAAGTTTGGTTTATTGGGTATGAGCAAGGTATTGCGCGAGGAGTTAAAGCCGCATCAAATTAGGGTAACAGCTATATTGCCCGGCGCTACATTTACCAATAGTTGGAGTGGCAGCACCTTGCCCGAAACTCGCTTTATAAAGCCCGAACATATTGCAGCACTGCTTTACCAAGCCATAGAAATTTCTGATTACAGCAATGTAGAGGAAATTGTGGTTAGACCACCCGATGGAGACATTGGTTAGCCAGATTTTTAAAGGTAAAACTAAATGGCAATTTCTTTTAACGCACTAGAAATTGCCAAACGCAATTCGTTGATATTAATTTTTTTTGCTGCCGATATAAACACACATGGCGTATTTTCTTTACCCATCCAAGTGTTTTTTAGATAGTTTAAATAATCGTTGTCGGTGTTAAACTCTTCTTTTAATTCATCGGGCACTTGTAATTGGTCTATTTTATTAAATATCATTAAGGTGTTTTTATTGCCGGCGCCAATTTCGTTTAACGTTTGCGTAACTACATTAATTTGGTCGGCAAAGTTTGGCTGACTAATATCAATAACATGCAGTAAAATATCGGCTTCTCTAATTTCGTCTAAGGTGCTTTTAAAGCATTCTACCAATTGATGGGGGAGCTTTCTTATAAAGCCAACCGTGTCGCTTAATAAAAAACTTACATCGTCCCAAACTACTTTTCTTACTGTACTATCAAGGGTTGCAAATAATTTATCTTCGGCAAATACATCGCTTTTGCTAATTAAGTTCATTAAAGTAGATTTTCCTACGTTGGTATAGCCAACCAAAGCCACGCGCAATTTTTCGTTTCTGCTTTTACGGCGTATTTCGGCTTGTTTATCAATGGTATCTAAACGTTCTTTTAATCGCGAAATTTTATTTCGCAGCGCCCTTCTATCTGTTTCAATTTCGGTTTCGCCGGGGCCTTTCATTCCAATTCCGCCTTTTTGTTTGCTTAAGTGTGTCCACATACGGGTTAACCTAGGCAATAAATATTGTGCTTGAGCCAACTCAACCTGAAATTTAGCCTGTGCTGTTCTTGCTCTTGAAGCAAAAATGTCTAAAATTAAATTACTACGGTCTAAAATTTTGCATTTTATGGTATGCTCTAAGTTACGTAATTGAGATGGAGATAATTCATCGTCGAAAATTACCAAATCAATCTCGTGTTGTTTAACGTAAATTTCAATTTCTTCGAGCTTACCTTTGCCAACAAAAGTTTTAGGGTGGGGATGAGGCAGTTTTTGTAAAAACTGTTTTTCGACTTCAGCACCGGCTGTTAAGGCCAAAAATGCCAATTCGTTTAAATATTCCTGCGCTTGTTCGGGGCGTTGGTTATTATTAATAACACCCACTAAAACAGCTTTTTCCGATGGTTTTTTTGTAATAAAAGTTTTTGTCATGTAAAATATGGCTGTAAAAGTCTTAAATTTTATTCAATTATTGCTTACTTGCAACAAATCATGTTACGGTTAATTACACTTTGTATAATTATAACGGTTTGGTTTGAACCTACTTGGGCTCAAAACATCGAGTGGAGTAATCCGCAAAAAATAAAAAATAAAACGTTATACACCCAGGTTTTAGGCGAAACCCAATCGGGCATTTTTTTATTACGCTGCAAAGACAATGAGTTTAGCAATGGTTTAATCATAGAAAAATACAAACAAAATTTATCCCTCGATGCAAGCACAGATTTGCCAATTACCATTAACGGTTTGGTAGAACGTGTGTTGCTAATCGACAATTTTATTTTTGCCTTTATCGCTGCAAAAAATAACAATACTGGTAACGTAGATGTGTTGGTTCAAAAAATAGACGAAGCATTAAAGCCGGTTGGTATGCCTACAGTTTTAGGCAGCATCCCGGCCGATCAATACATAGATAAAAGGCATATTCAGGTAAAAACTAGTAGTAATAAAAGTCAGATTGCGCTTATGTTTTTAACAAAAAATCAGCAAACAGGAATTCTAAATTTATGGCTATACAACAAACAAATGCAGCAGGTTTATGCCAAACAATTTAATTTGGGACAGCAAGCTAAAGATGTATATGTTACCAACTATGAAGTAACCAACCAGGGCAATGCATTTGTATTAATTGATTATCCTAAAGTTGCTGCACAAAATAAAAAATCCGACCCGAGGCAATTCTTTTTATTCGGCTATTATTTATCTACCGATAGAATGTTGCAATATGCCATTGGCAACGATAGTTTATTTGTTGAAGACTTTACCTTAACTGCAAATAATTATAACAATACTGTTAATGTGTTTGGCTTTTATGCAAAACCCGGCATAAAAGGCCTGGCCGGTTATTTTTATTACAGAATAAACGCCCAAACGGCTGTTCTTGAACAGCGTACTTTTAATGCGTTAGATTATTGGAATTTTTATGCTACTTATGTTGGTAGATTAGGTGAAAAACAACAAGATTTATCGGATTTTTATATTAGAAAAATTATTCCTCGCAGCGATGGTGGCATTTTGGCATTAGCCGAAAAGTATTATCAAACCCGACAGGTTTATACTTATTACATCAATAATTTTCCCCAAACCACAACCCGTACTATTTTTCATTACGACGAAGCTCCTTTAATTAATATTGAACCAACCGGAGAAATTACAGACATAAAATGGATAAAAAAAGCACAATCTTCCAGCAATGATGGCGGTTATTTACTTTCATACACTACTGTACCAACTACAGAAGCAATTCACTGTGTTTACAATTACGACAATGGCAACGATAACGATATTTATATTAGCAGCTTTGCCTTTGATGGTAAGTTTGACGCAAAAATACTAGTTAAGAGTAGTTCTTTTAATGCAGCAATTATTCCAACCGAATATAAGCAATTAAATGAAAAAACCGTTTTAATTTGCACCATTAAAGATAAGCGATTTGCGCTAATGCGCATTACATTTTAATAAACGTGGTTAGAATATTTCAACAAAATAGTCTGTTTGCCGCAATAATGCTCTTATTGTTGGTATTTGTATTGCGTTTGTATCCGGTATTTTATGATTATACGCCTATATTTAACACCAACGCTCCGTTGGCCGATATTTTATTTAAATACTTAAATACGCTGCCTTCGTACGACTTAATAAGCATAGTATCTTCCGGTGTGTTACTTTACTTACAAGCTTTAATGGTAAACTATTTGGGTAATAGACACCAAATACTTTATAAATACAGTATGCTACCGGCTTTGTTTTTTGTTGTTTTAAATAGCATTTACAAAGACCAATTGTATTTAACGCCGCATTTAGTAAGCAATACATTTGTAATTTTAATGGCTTATCGCCTTTGTTTTTTGTACGACTACGAAAAACCTACCTTTCCGGTTTTCGATTGTGGTGCTTTGTTAGGCTTAGCCATTTTATTTAATTACGACTTGATTTTACTACTCCCTTTTATATTAATTGCCATTACTACTATTACCAGCTTTAACATAAGGTATTTATTTGTTGCTTTATTGGGTATTTTTGTGCCCATTTACTTTTTAGCAGCCATTTTTTTTATGGTAAACCGCTTCGATATGATTATGCTTTCGTTTGAAGCAAGTTTTGCAAAAGCATACCTAAAAGCGTTTGATTTAAGCTTTAAACAAAACTTACCATGGCTGGTAATATTGCCAATTTCGGCTATATCGTTTATTAGGTTGCAATACAATTTTTTTAAAAATAACGTAAAGTCAAGGCGATTGCTTTTTATGATGGCGCAATTATTGTTTTTTGGCGCATTAACTTGGTTTGCCGAAGATGCGTTTTTTGGCTTTGCCACATGTTATGGTGCAATTGCAGGCAGTTTTTCTGTTGCCTATTATTTCTTAGGCGAAAAACGGCCGATGCTTAAAGAATTTTTGTTTTGGCTGTTAGTTGCTACCATTGCAACGGCTCATTTTATTTCATAACGCATATGTTTTATATCTTATCAAAAATACTGTATCCGCTGGTTGCTCCTGTTAGTTTAATAATTATGTTTTTTCTTTTGTATGCGTTTTTACGTATCAAAAAACATTTTTACATAGGATTAGCCTTGTTGCTTTTTTTTACAAATCCATACATCTCTCAAAAAGCTATTGGCTGGTGGGAGATTAAAGGCAGCAATTTAGACAGTAATAATGTGCACCAAGCTATCATTATTTTAGGAGGCTTTGTTTCTTCAATAGAAATTGAAGGCATGCACAGACCCGTTTTTGCCGATGGTAACGACAGACTTATGCAAAGTATAGATTTGTATAAACGAAATATTGCACCACAAATAATTTATACGGCCGGTACCGATAGCGTTTTTTCTTTTAACGAACCCGAATCGATTATAGGTAAGCGTAAAATGGTTCAATGTGGTATTCCGGATAGTTGTATCATTGCCGAATCAAAATCGATAAACACCTACGAAAATGCAGTATTAACACGCGAAATTTTAAAGCAATTGGATACCGATTGGGCTTCAAAACCTTATGTTATTGTAACTTCCGCATTTCATATGCATAGGGCTTTGGCTTGCTTTAAAAAGGCCGGATTCGAAAACTTAACACCCTATGGAACTGATTTTCGCTCAATTCGTCATCAAAATACTATAATTAACACGTTTATGCCAACTTATGGTGGAGTAGAGAATTGGACTTTCTTAATGAAAGAGTGGATTGGTATGATTGTTTATAAAATTAAAGGCTATATCTAAAACCTTATTGCCGTATTTATACTTATTATTGTGGTTTCTATACAAAATTAAATGAGCAAGTTAAATGAGGGAGATGCGTTTGATGAAACAATTGAAGTTTTAGGCGCGCGCGAACACAACCTTAAAAATATAGATGTTACAATTCCAAGAAATAAACTGGTAACCATTACCGGATTAAGTGGCAGCGGAAAATCTTCCCTGGCCTTCGATACCATCTTTGCCGAAGGGCAAAGAAGATATATGGAAACATTTAGTGCATATGCACGCCAATTTGTTGGCAATATGCAAAGACCAAATGTAGATAAAATCAATGGGCTATCGCCGGTAATTTCTATCGAGCAAAAAACAGTTAATAAAAACCCTCGCTCTACTGTTGGAACCATCACCGAAATTTACGATTTCTTACGTTTGTTGTATGCCCGTGCTGCCGATGCATACAGTCATGTTTCGGGAGCTAAAATGATTAAGTTTACCGAAGACCAAATAATTGCCAAAATTGTAACAGATTTTGAAGGAAAAAAAATGATGGTTTTGGCTCCTTTGGTTAAAGGCCGTAAAGGTCATTACCGCGAGTTGTTTGAAGAAACCCGTAAAAAAGGTTATACCAAAGTTCGCATAGATGGTGAAATAAAAGACTTAGTGCCTAAAATGCAGGCCGATCGCTATAAAATACATGATATTGAGGTTTTAATTGATCGCATTGAAGCTAAAGCTAATGCCAAATCTCGAATTGCCGAAAGTGTAAAAACTGCCCTAAAAACAGGTAAGGGAAATATGATGCTTATTGTTGAACACAATGGCAAAGAACAACCTTTTTATTTTAGTAGGTTTTTAATGGACCCCGAAAGTGGTATAAGCTACGACGAACCTCAACCAAACTCTTTTTCATTTAACTCCCCCTACGGCGCTTGCCCTACCTGCGATGGCCTTGGCGTTACCAGCACCTTAAGCATCGATAATATTATTCCCGATAAATCGCTTAGCATAAATAAAGGCGCCATTGCACCTTTGGGTGAGCCAAAAGATAATTGGACTTTCCTACAACTACGTGAGATTGCGAAGAAGTATAAATTTAGTTTCGCCGATTCATTTTCGAAATTATCAGACGATGCCGTTAACGTAATTTTATATGGAACCGATGAACCTATTGTTGTAAAATACACCTATCAATCCGGACAATCGCAACAATGGAATTCTAAATGGGAAGGTTTAATACCTTTTATAAACCGTCATTATCACGAAAAATCGAGCGATAGCATTGCTACTTGGGCAGAAGAATTTATGACCATTTTGCCTTGCCCAACTTGTAACGGTGCAAGACTAAAACAGGAATCGCTTTGTTTTAAAATTGATGGTAAAAACATTAGTGACCTTGCCTCGATGGAATTAAACCAATTGAGCGATTGGTTCGAAAATATTGAACACAAACTTACCAAAAAACAAATTACCATAGCCGCCGAAATTTTAAAAGAAATTAAAAGTCGTTTAGGTTTTTTGTTGGGCGTAGGTATCAACTATTTAACGCTTAATTCACCGGCACGTACCCTTAGTGGTGGCGAAGCACAACGCATCAGACTGGCAACACAAATTGGGTCAAAACTGGTTGGTGTTTTATACATTCTAGACGAACCAAGTATTGGTTTACACCAGCGCGATAATTACCGTTTAATAAATTCATTGAAAGAACTTAGAGATGCCGGAAACAGTGTTATTGTGGTTGAACACGACCGTGATATGATGGCCGAATCTGATTATATTTTAGATATTGGTTATGGTGCAGGGGCACATGGCGGACATATTGCCGCGCAAGGTACCTGGCAAGAAATATTAAAACAAAATTCTGTTACGGTTAACTACTTAAATGGTAAAGCCGTTATACCTATTCCTAAAACACGCAGAAAAGGAAATGGAAAAAAGTTAACCATTACCGGAGCAAGTGGAAATAACCTTAAAAACGTTACGGTAAATTTTCCTTTAGGTACGCTAATTTGTGTAACAGGTGTAAGTGGTAGCGGAAAATCTACATTGATTAACGAAACGCTTTATCCGGCATTAAAACAAATGTTGTATAGAACCAAAGCCAAACCTTTACCATACAAATCGATTAAAGGTGCTGAAACAATAGACAAAGTAATAGACATCGATCAAAGTCCGATTGGACGAACACCGCGCAGCAATCCTGCAACATATATTGATGTATTTACTGATATACGCATGTTATTTTCGGGTTTACCTGAGGCAAAAATACGCGGCTATAAACCCGGTCGTTTTAGTTTTAACGTAAAAGGCGGCAGGTGCGAAACTTGCCAGGGAGCCGGCGTACAAACCATTGAAATGAATTTTTTACCCGATGTTTTTGTGCAATGTCCAACCTGCCAAGGCAGGCGCTATAACCGCGAAACATTAGAGGTTAGGTACAAAGGTAAAAGCATTAACGATGTACTTAACATGAGTATTGAAGATGCCTGCAATTTTTTTGAAGCTGTACCATCTATTTTTAGAAAATTAGAAACACTAAAAAATGTTGGTTTAGGATATATTACATTGGGTCAAAGCAGTACTACTTTAAGTGGTGGCGAGGCGCAGCGCGTTAAATTGGCTGCCGAATTAAGTAAGCGCGATACCGGAAATACTTTTTATATTTTAGATGAACCTACTACTGGCTTGCATTTTGAAGATATACGTGTGTTGCTGGAAGTATTGCAAGAATTGGTAAATAAAGGCAATACCGTATTGGTTATAGAACACAACTTAGATGTGGTAAAAGTTTCGGATTACATAATCGATCTTGGTCCGGAAGGGGGCAAGTACGGTGGCGAAATTCTTTGTGCCGGCACTCCTGAAGAAATAATTAAACATAAAACCAGCCATACAGCAAAATTTTTGGCTTTAGAAATGGTAAGATAATATTACAAATCTTGTAACGCGTGTGTTAAACTCGGATAAATTTTATCTGCAATAGAAAACCTTGGGTCGTTAAGTTTTTCGGGTTCAGGAATGGCAATGCATTGCATGCGCGCTGCTTTAGCAGCAATTACACCATTTATAGAATCCTCAAAAACCAAGCATGTTGTTGGTTCAAAACCAAATTGCCGGGCTACCTTTAAAAAAATAGCCGGATGCGGCTTGCCATAGTCTTCAAATTGCGCCGAATGTACCTGCTTAAAATAATGGGTTATGTTTAGTTTGTTTAATACCACATCAATTAACGGCTTTGCACTTGATGATGCTACTGCCATTGGCAAGTTTTTTAATTGTAAAAAATGTAACAACTCATAAACACCCGGCATAGCTGTAGCATTATTTAAAATTAAATTGGTAACTGTGTTTAACACATCTTGTTCGGTTGCAGTAAAATCCGGGTTTGGCCAAGGTTTATAGTTATACCAATGTAAAACTACTTCGTTTAATCTAAATCCCATTACTTGTCTAAGCAATTCATCGCTAAGGTTTAAACCCAGTTTTCCAAACACTTCTTTTTCGGCAATTTTCCAATATGGTTCGCTATCTACTAAAAGGCCGTCCATATCAAATATTACGCCCTTTACTTGTTGTAAGTTCAATTGTTGTTAAGCGTTTTTATTTTGCATTAATAATTCAATTTCTTCTGCCTCAATCGGAATATGCTCCATTAAATCGATGCAGCCGTTTGGTGTTATTAATATTTCGTTTTCCAAGCGAATGCCAATGCGTTCTTCTTTAATATAAATGCCCGGCTCACAGCTAAATGTCATGCCGGCTTGCATCGGTTCATAGCGCATTCCAACATCGTGTACATCTATGCCTAAAAAGTGACTTGTACCATGCATAAAATATTTTTTATATGCAGGCCAAGCAGGATTTTGTTTTTTAATATCATCTAGTGTAATCAAGCCTAAATCCACCAATTCTTTTTCCATTAACTCACCCACTTGTTTATGGTATTCCATTAATAAAACACCAGGTTTAAGCAATTGCTTAGCGCCTTTCATAACGCGTAACACAGCATTGTAAACTTGTTTCTGTCTTGGTGTAAAAATGCCGCTAATGGGTATGGTTCTGGTCATATCGCTGGCATAGTTAGCGTAATCAACACCGCTATCAATTAATACCAAATCACCTGGCATGCATTGTTTGTTGTTATCGTTGTAATGCAAAATACAGCTATTGGCGCCACTGGCTACAATAGGGTGAAAAGAATGTCCTTTAGCGCGATTTTTAATGTATTCATGAATAATTTCTGCCTCAATTTCGTATTCCCAAACACCGGGTTTTACAAAATTCAAAATACGCTTAAACATTTTATCGCTAATGTTTAATGCAATACGCATAAGGTCTAATTCAATGTCAGATTTTATCGAACGCAACCTTTGCAAAATGGGTGCAGCTCTTTCAAACTGATGTAATGGGTAGCGGTTACGCATTTCTTGTGCTAAGCGCAATGCTTTGTATGGCGTGTGAATAAGAGCCCTATCGTTTTCGTTTAAGGTTAAATAAATATGCGATAGGTAATTTATAATCGGATGTATTTTTAACTCAAACTCATCTGTCCAATAAATATGTTTAATGCCACTTGTTACGGTTGCTTGGTCTTTGGTTAGTTTATAACCGTTCCAAGTAACCATTAAATCATCGGTACGTTTAATAAACAGGGCTTCACGCATTTCTTCAACCGGCGAATCCGGGGCAATTACCAAAATGGTATCTTCTTGTTCAACACCGGTTAGCCAAAATAAATCGCTATTTTGTTTAAAATTATGGTGGCTATCGCCATTCCACGGATGTTCGTCGTTGCCGGTAAATATGGCTACACTATTAGGTTTAAGATATTGTTTAAAATTGTTTCTGTTTTTAACAAAAAGCGCGTTGTTAATTAAATCGTATCTGGTTTGCATGTTTAAATTTATTTAATTGGAAAAACTACTTCGGTTAGCCATTTTGTTGTATCTTTTTCAAGCATGGGGTCGGTAACATAAAATTCCATTGGCGCACCGTTTAATACATGGTTATTGTCTTTAATCCATTGCAATGCCGGTTGGTAAACACTGCCAATCGAATTATAGCTACCTTTGTATGCTACAACCAAACACTTGCCAGCATTTAATTTCGAGAAATTTACAGGCGCAGTAACATTTATTGTATTGGCAACCGGCAATGCCGCTTCCATATCTACACCATTAACATCTGCTTTGTAATTTATTGTAAACGGGGCACCTGCAGGTGCTGTATTTTGTTGTTGCAACAATGCCATTAGGTTAGAATAAATATCGCCAATATTTTTAGCTATATCTGCAAAACCAACAAATCTTCTTTCAGATATATATTGCATGGTCGGTAAAACTTTTACGGTAGCATCAAAACCGGCAATTATTAACTTTGGTGTAGTTTCACTTAATTCTTTAATTTTAGCAAGACCTTTTTCATAATCCGGGCCAATTAATTTTTCTAGAAATAAATTAAAATACCTGCTAAAAGGAATAAAATACCAAGGCATCCCTTCACCGTTAGTGTCCATTGTCCATGTAAGCTTAAATCCACCGGTTTCATTTGGTGTAAAAATGTATTCGGCATAACTGGTTCCCATGCCATCAAAATCCATTTTGGTTTTAATATAGCTGTTAGGTTTACTTTCTACTATGGTAAGTTTTCCCTTACCCACATCAGGATTATTGCTATTCCAGCTATACCAGCTTCCTTCGCCAACCGTAAATTCACTAAATTGCCATTCGGTTAATGAGTCTAATTCATGCCACGGACTCCATTCTTCCCAGCGTTTAACATCGTTAATCATGTTAAATGCAATTGCTGCATCTGCATTAATTTCTGTGCTTCTTTCAAGATGTGCTTTGTCTGATAAGAACAAAGATGCCAGTAATGCAATTGCAAAAATAATTCCAATGCTGATTAAAAAGTATTTTAAAAATTTCATTTTTAGGTTTGTTTAAGTGGTTAATTGTAGCAACAAATGTAGTAAAAAAACGCAGTTTGCATTTTTTTCAATCGCTATATTTTCATAGTTTTTTGGGTTCAAGCCAACGATTACGGCTATTTTTTTAATGGTAAGCTGTATTTGCTAATGTAATAAACAACTAAATATACCAATACCGAAAAGGGTAAGCCGGCCATAAGCCAGCCGTAAATGGCGGTAATTTCCAATTGCCATAGTTTATTTAAATGCTGTGTAAAATCAAAAGAGGTAAGTAGTGTTTCTATTTCTGCGTCGCTAAAATTATGTTTTGAACCAAAAATCGATTTGCCTAACTGATAAAATGGTATAATAAGCAGAATTTGTAATGGCGACATTAGCCAATTTGCTGCTTGAATGATGACAATATTTAGCCTGAAAATCCAAGCCAGTATAAAGCACAAAACAGAAGTTACCCCAATAAGCGGAAAAGTGCCCATTAATGCACCTAAACTTATGCTTATAGCAAGTTGTGCAGGTTGCAAACCCATAAAAAAGAACCCCTTAAGTTGAGCCCATATTTTTTGGTATTTCTTTTTCAATTGGTGTTAGTTGTTTTGCCAAATTTGCCAAGCAGCTTCTGCTTGCAAATGCAGCATTTCTAAGCCGTTTTTTGTAAATGCCCCACGTGCATTAGCTGTTTTTAAAAAAGTTGTTTCCTCTGGCAGATAAATTAAATCGTAGCAGTAATGCTTATTGGTAATGCCGTTAAACGGAATACTTAAGCAATCTGCCGCATTTGGATGCATGCCAACAGTTGTACAATTAACTATAATATTTGATTGTGCAATTATGCTATCTGTTAAATCTTCGTAGTTTAAGTCGCCATTGGTTCGGCTTACAATTTGGTATGCAATGGCATGTTTTTTTAATACATATTGAACCGCTTTTGATGCGCCTCCATTGCCCAAAATCAATGCTTTGTTTGAAGCAGTATTGTTGGGTTCAAACCAATTAAAAAAACTATTTTCAAAACCAATTATATCTGTATTGTAACCGTAGGTTTTTCCTTCTTTAATGTTAATGCAATTTACAGCATTAACTTCTTTTGCCTCTTGGCTTACAAAATCAAGTAACAGCATTACCGATGTTTTATGCGGCATGGTTACGTTAAGTCCAACTAAATTGGTGTTTTGTTGCAGTAGTGTTTTAAATAAAGAAATAGTTTCTACAGGGAAATTCTTATATTGATAGGGGAGGTTAAGCGAATTGAATTTTTCATTAAAAAAATCCGCACTAAAAGTGTTTTTTAACGGATATCCAATTAACCCAAAGAGCTTTTCAACTTGCATGTGCCAGTAAATCTTGGTAATCAATTTCAAAATGCGATGCATGGTAAATACACACACCATTTTTTATAACCAGCAATTGCGGCGATTGATGTTCTATTTGAAACAATTGAGCTATGGCGTTAGATATATCTCTGTGTTTTATTAAGTCTAAATACCACATGCTAAAAGGTTCGTTGCCAATCCAATTTCGTTCTATGCGGTTTAAAGCACCCGAGCTAATGCTGCATCGGGTGCTATGTTTAAAAATTACTACCGTTTTTGTGGCAGATAATTCTTTAATTTTATCAAGTTCGTTTATATTGGTTAGTGCATTCCAATTCATAACAAACTTATGCAATATCCATTTTTGCTGCCAAATAACGTTCTGCATCTAGGGCAGCCATACAACCACTGCCGGCTGCTGTTACAGCTTGGCGATAAACTTTATCTTGTGCATCGCCACAGGCAAAAACGCCCTCAATATTTGTTTTGCTGGTACCCGGTATGGTTTTTATATATCCGGTTTCATCCATATCTAAAAAGCCATTAAAAATTCCTGTATTTGGTTGATGTCCGATAGCTACAAAAAATCCTTGAATTGGAATTTCTTTGGTTTCGCTGGTTTTATTGTTTCTCACCCTAACGCCTTCAACTTTTTCATTACCTAAAATCTCATCGGTTTCGGTATTAAATAACACTTCAATGTTTGGTGTATTTAACACGCGGTGTTGCATGGCTTTAGAAGCTCTAAATTCATCTCTTCTAACCAACATGTAAACCTTACTGCAAATTTTAGCCAAATAACTTGCTTCTTCACAAGCTGTATCGCCGGCACCAACAATGGCAACATCTTTACCTCTAAAAAAGAAACCATCGCAAACAGCACAGGCACTAACACCACGTCCGTTAAGTTTTTCCTCGCTGGGTATACCCAACCACTTGGCACTTGCACCTGTAGCAATAATTACAGTTTCGGCTAAAATTTCTTTTTGCTCATCTACAATTAATTTATACGGTGGTTTGCCACTAAAATCAACCGATGTTACCATGCCATAACGTAAGTCTGTACCAAAACGTTCGGCTTGTTTTCTAAACAACTCCATCATTTCAGGCCCCATTATACCATCCGGATAACCAGGATAATTTTCTACATCGGTGGTAATGGTTAGCTGCCCACCCGGTTGCATGCCTGCGTACATAACCGGTTTCATATCTGCTCTGGCTGCATATATTGCAGCAGTGTATCCCGCTGGTCCGCTGCCAACTATTAAACATTCTATGTGTTCTGGCGAATTACTCATTTTTTAATCTTGTTATTTGTGCAACTTTAAAACAATAATCACACCAGTTATAAACAAATTATTACAAATTGGCCAATATGGCAGTAACAAAAGTTACAATATTATAAATTTGATTTTTCATGAAAATACATTTGTAGTGCTTCTGGGTAGCCAGTTTTTTAATGGTAAACCAAATGCAGTTTAATTGTATTGCAGCGGTTTAGGTTTTTGCAGTTTTTTGAACCAACATATTTAAATAACTTTGCAACCAAAATGAGAAAAGCAGAAATACATACCAATAAAGGGGTTATGACAGTTGAGTTTTTTGAAGCCGACGCGCCCCTAACCGTAGAAAACTTTTGTAAATTAGCCAATAGTGGTTATTATAACGGAGTTACTTTTCATCGCGTAATTCCAGATTTTGTGGTACAAGGTGGAGACCCAACCGGTACCGGTGCAGGTGGTCCTGGTTATACTATTAAATGCGAGTTAGATGGCAATAATCAATACCACGATAAAGGTGTTTTAAGCATGGCTCACCGTGGCAGAGATACCGGTGGCTCACAGTTTTTTATTTGCCACAATCGCCAAAATACACAGCACTTAGATAGAAACCATACTTGCTTTGGCAAAGTTGTGCAAGGTGTAGATATCATCGATAACTTGCGCCAAGGTGATGTAATGGAAAAGGTGGTTATTATAGAAGGCAAATAATTTTTTTATTGGGTAAATCCAAAACATATGCTGCAGTTACAATATCTAAGAACCAATACAGATGAAGCCAAAAGCCGCTTATCGGTAAAAAATACAGCACACATACAAACTGTTGATGCTGTTTTAAACATAGATGATTTGGTTAGAAAAGCCAAAGCCGAAATGGAAGCCAAACAAGCAGAAGCAAACGCTTTTGCCAAGCAAATAGGCGATTTAATGAAGTCGGGCAAAAAACAAGAAGCAGATGAATTAAAGCTTAAAACCGGAACATTAAAAGAAGATGTTAAACTGCTTGAAGAAAAATTAAAACAACTGGACGAAAAGCTTTTTAACCTTTTAGTTTCTTTACCAAATATTCCCCATGTTTCGGTTCCTAATGGTAAATCAGCCGACGATAATGAGGTTGTTGCAACAGTAGGCCAAATACCACAAATGTTTGAAGGCGCTTTGCCACATTGGGATTTAATTAAAAAATACGATTTAATAGATTTTGAATTGGGCGCCAAAATTACCGGTGCAGGTTTTCCGGTATATAAAGGCAAAGGTGCTAAATTACAGCGTGCACTTATTTCTTTTTTTCTGGATGAAGCCATTAATGCCGGATACAATGAAGTTATTCCCCCGCTTGTTGTTAATGCAGACAGTGGCTTTGGTACCGGACAGCTTCCCGATAAAGAAGGGCAAATGTACCATGCAACCGCCGATGATTTGTACTTAATACCAACTGCCGAAGTGCCCATTACTAACTTATACCGAGATGTAATTTTAAAAGAAGATGAACTGCCCATTCGTAATGTAGGCTATACACCTTGTTTTAGAAGAGAAGCAGGTGCTTGGGGCGCCCATGTTAGGGGCTTAAACCGATTGCATCAATTCGATAAAGTAGAAATTGTTCAAATTGCACACCCCGATCAATCGTATCAAATCTTAGAAGAAATGGTACAACATGTTGGCGGTTTATTACAAAAACTAGAATTGCCTTATCGTATTCTGCGCTTATGCGGTGGCGATATGAGTTTTTCTTCTGCTTTAACATACGATTTCGAAACGTTTAGCGCTGCTCAACAACGTTGGCTGGAAGTTAGCTCTACCAGCAATTTCGAAAGCTTTCAAAGCAATCGTTTAAAATGCCGTTACAAAAATAAAGAGGGCAAGAATTTGTTGGTTCACACCTTAAATGGAAGCGCTCTTGCATTGCCAAGGATTGTTGCCACCTTGCTAGAAAATAACCAAACACCCGATGGAATTAAAATTCCCTCAGCTTTGGTGCCGTATACCGGATTTTCTATAATTAATTAAAGGCAGTTTGTGGCAGCATTTTTGCATTTGTACCAACATTGTTAAATAAAATTTACAACATACTGGGTATTGGCATAATAGACCGATACATTCTAAAAAAATACCTGCAAACGTTTTTTTATTCGGTATTGCTGTTTTCGCTTATTGCCATTTTTATAGATATAAGCGAGAAAATGGACGATTTTATTAAACGCAAACCACCGCTTACAGCCGTAATTTTCGAATATTATATTTATTTTATTCCGTGGTTTATGGGGTTGTTTAGCAGTGTTTTTGCCTTTTTAGCAACCATTTTTTTTAATGCAAAGCTGGCTCAAAACTCAGAAATTATTGCCATTTTAAATAGTGGCGCACCGTACAGCCGGTTTTTAAAGCCTTACTTATTAGGGGCAACCATTTTGTTCGGATTATTTATTCTACTAAATACACAAATAATTCCGCGTGCCGAAAAACACAAACTTAAGTTTGAAGACGATTGGATAAGAGAACGAAAACAAACTGAAAACAATAATATTTACAGCATGCTAAACGATTCTAATATCATTCATATGGAATCGTTTAATTATACCGATAGCGTAGGTTTTAACGTGGTTATCGAGGGATTTTCAGGCAGTAAATTACATTCCAGAGTTTATGCCGGTAGAATTTTGTGGGAAAAACAAAAGCAATTATGGGTGTTAGAAGGTTATCGCAATAGAATTGTTAATGCTGATGGTTCGGAACAAATAATTAAACGCGAACGATTAGACACCACCTTAAGCATTAAACCCGATGAGTTTATTGTTAAAGACAAATACATTAGCAGCATGACCAACCCCGAGCTTAACGAGTTTATTAGAAAAGAAACCGAAAAAGGAACGGCTGGTGTTAGTAAGTATTATGTAGAATTGTATAAACGTACTTCAATACCTTTTGCATTTTACGTTTTAACATTAATGGCTGTAGCTGTTTCATCCAGAAAATCGCGCGGAGGCATAGGTGTTAGTTTAGGAGTTGGCGTTATAATTACCTTTAGTTACTTATTGTTTATACAAGTATTTGCCACCATGGGCAATAGTGGCGTAATTTCTCCCATGTTGGCCGTTTGGATGCCAACTGTTGTATTTATGTGTGTTGCCGTTTTTCTATTAAGAAATGCGCCAAAATAATCTTGGTTTTTATACATAACGCTATTTATCTGTATAACTAATTAAATTGTTTTTTGGGTTGAACCTACAAATTGCTTTACTTTGCCTTAAATTCTTTTAACTTGAAACTCGAACGCGAAACCAAAATAGGTATATTTACAATAGCCGCTGTATCTATCTTATACATTGGATACAATTTTTTAAAAGGTAAACGGTTTTTTGCCGATGTTAAAGAATACTACGTTGTGTTTAACAGCATTGAAGGTGTTGTTAAATCTACGCCTGTTTATTACAAAGGTTTAAAAGTAGGGCAGGTTGACAAAATTACCCTTATACATGCCGATACCGCAAATCGAATTTTAGCATTATTAGCCGTTGATGGTAAAATTTCACTTTCTAAAACCAGTTCTGCCATAATTGTTAGTCAGGATTTACTGGGAAGCAAAGCCATAAAATTAGAAATCCCTGATTTAAATCAAAAGCTTCAAAACCGCGATACTTTGCGTGGCATTGATGAAGAAGATTTACTTACACCAATTAAGGATAAAAGCGAACGCGTGCTTATGTCAATAGAAAAATTGTTAACCGAAGTTAACTATATTATGGAAAATGGCGGCCGTAAACAAATTAGTTCGGGCATTAGCGATTTAAGCGATATTTTAAACAACTTAAAACAAACCAGTGAATCTTTAAATTTATTTATTGCGCAAGAGCGAAAAAGTATAAGTACATCAATAGATAATTTTGAAACGGTTTCAAACGCACTAAAAGGCAGTACCGGAAACTTAACAAAAACAGCCAATAACCTAAAACAAATTACAGATAGTTTAGCTAATGCGCCAATAAAACAGTCGTTCGAGCATATTGAAAAAGCCAGCAGCGAACTAAATATATTATTAACTCAAATTAACGCCGGCGAAGGTACAATGGGTAAATTGGCTAAAGACAGTATTTTATACCATAACTTAAACCGCTCGGCATTTGAATTGCAGTCGTTATTAAAAGATTTTCAAGAATACCCTGCAAGGTATGTTAATGTTTCGGTTTTTGGTAACGCATCAAAAAAAGCCGATAAGCAAAGAGCAAAAGACAAGAAAAAACAATCGTCGAAGTAATACAGTTTCTAACCGTAATTTTTGATCCAACATCATTTTAATTCATTAAAATTTAATGATTTTTCTGCCAATTTTTACCTTCTGATTTTTAGTTAGGTGTAAGGCTTAATTTTACTTGCATTCCCAAAATGGTCCGACGTTTCGGCGTTTGTTTCATAATGAAACTCGGATTGCGACAATTTTTATGCTGCTTGTCATACTTATTCGTCAGTTTAAATAATAATATATGCCATCGGTGTAATTTGTTAAATGTGTATATTAAACTACGTTAAAATTATACCATAAAACGCAACCAAAAATGAGCACATTTTTACTCAACAACCTAGGTCAAAAACTTTCTTACTCAACTCGCAACAGAAACTTGCTTAGGATTTTGTCGGTTTTACTTACGATTACATTTGGTTTAAGTGTATTTGCACAAGCACCGAATAACGTGGCAGTAACACCTTCTTCGGCTACCATAAATCAAGGCAGTTCTGTTAACCTAACAGCTAGTGGGTTTACATCCGGCAACTCTGCTGTTTTTAACGGAACTACCAGTAAATTAAGTATTCCGCATAGTGGAAGCCTAACTGGTTTTAACGAAAGCTTTACTATTAGCATGTGGATTAAACCTGCTTCCATGCAAAATAGTGGATTGTTTCAAAAGTTAGGTAACGTAGGTCCTGATGTGCAATGTCTGGGCAGGATTTTAGATGATGGAAGAATTCAATTTTTCTTAGATCATTTAGGAATAGGATGGTCGTCTGTTTCAACCGCCGCAAATGCATACCAGGCAAATGAATGGACACATGTTGCATTCGAACAATCTAAATCAGGGTCGAATTATACATTACGTATTTTTGTAAATGGTATTGAAAGCCAAGATCCTTTAAATTTAAACGTGTTTACTAAGTTTAATATGAATTTAGCCGGCACGCCTCTTGAATTTGGTGTACCTACTGTAATTACGGCAGGTTGGTTTGGTGGTGAAATGGATGAAATTAGAGTGTACAACGCAGCTGTTGGTGCTACTCACATAAATAATTTAAAAAATAGTACAATTAATCCTAATACAGCTAATTTAACCGCTTATATAAAATTAGACGGAAACGCAAATGATTTAACTGCATTTGCCAATAATGCCACCGCAACAGATATTACATACAATAACCCGGGCTTAGCGCCATTGTATCCAAATTATACATGGTTGCCTGCTACCAGCTTAAATGTTGGAACCGGACCAACAGTTTCTGCTTCTCCTGCATCAACAACTACATACACCGTTTATGCTACAAACCCGGCAACTGCCGAACAAACTACTGTTGATGTAACTGTTAATGTTAATCCTCCTGCAGGAGCGTTAAATTTTGATGGTGTAAACGATTACGTTATTTTAGGAAATTCAGGAAATAATTTAGGCGCTATAACAATTTCTACCTGGATTTATAGAACCGGAAATTCAGGGTCTAATTTTGATGAAATTTGGTCGAAAGAGTTTATTAATTCGTTTGCAATTAATAACATAAACAATAAATTACACGTTAATTTTGGAAACGGAATCGGTTGGGGTGCTTTTACAGAAAGTAATACATCTATTCCTTTAAACCAATGGACACATATTGCAGCTACTAGAAACTTAGCTGGAGATGTTAAGATTTATATTAATGGTGTTTTAGATGCAACCGGATTTAATAATCAAACCGGAACGAATAACCTTGATAGGGCAATTGGCAGAAAAATGGGTCCTCCGGCTGCAACTACCTTATTTGAAGGCTCAATTGATGAATTGAGAATCTTCAATAGAGAATTACATGCCTGCGAAATTACGGCATACTTAAATTGTGAATTTACAACGCTCCCGGCTGGTTTGGTTAATTATTATAAATGTAACCAAGGCTTTGTTGGTGCAAATAATTCATCAATTAACTACTTAACCGATGAAACTGGAAATAACAGCGGTTTATTTGTTGATTTTACGTTAACAGGTAATGCTTCAAACTTTACTACCGGTAATGTATCTGGCAATTGCTCTAATATTTCGCTTCCAGTTGCTGCTTATACAGTTAATGAAGCAACACAGTGTTTTAATAATAATAGCTTCGATTTTACCAATACTTCAACTGCTGGGTCTGCTGCAATTACCGATTATGCATGGAATATTGGCGGAACAAACCTTGCAAGTATAGATGTTATGGGATTTGCTTTTGGAACCTCAGGTGTTAAAAATATCTCATTGCAAATTACAGATGCTAATGGATGTACTGCCTCTGCCACCTCTTTAGTAACTGTAAACCAAAATCCAACAGCCAATGTCGTGGTTAACAATGATGCGCAGTGCTTAACTGGAAATGAGTTTGATTTTACTGCTGCTAATTCAACCGCAGGTAGCTCACCTATTAATAGCTGGAATTGGGTAATTGATGGAAATAACTTTAATACCGAAGTTGTTAATGATATTGTTTTTAATACAGCTGGTTCAAAATTATTTAGCATGGTTGTTGCAGATAATAATGGTTGTACCGATACTGTAAATGCTAATGTAAATGTATGGGAACACCCTGCAAATGCTAACTTTACCATTAACGACGATAAACAGTGTTTTACCGGAAACAGCCTTTTGTTTACAGATAATACAGGTATATTGGCAAGCAAAACCTGGCAATTTAGAAATGCTATTCAAAATGGATTAGTTTATACGCATTTTTCAATCACTCCTGAATTAAATTTTAATTCAACCGTGTTTTCCTCTAATGCTCATGGTCCGTTTAATGTAATCTTTACATTAACAAATAACAATGGTTGTATTACATCTGATACACAACAAGTATTTATTTATCCCGACCCTCAAGCCTCATTTACCATAAATGATAATGACCAATGTTTAACCGGAAACTCGTTTTCGTTTACCAATACTTCAACCATTGATAGCGGTGCAGTAATTTACGCTTGGGATTTTGGAGATGGTACTACTTCAACCGTAGCTAATCCAACAAAAACTTACAACACACCCGGCACCTACACTGTTACTTTAACTGCAACATCTGTTCATGGCACATGTATTGATGATTACAGCTTAAATGTGGATGTGCGTGAACACCCTGCAAATGCTAACTTTACCATTAACGATGATAAACAATGCTTAATTGGAAATAGCTTCTTGTTTACCGATAATACTGGTGTTTTGGCCAATAAAACCTGGCAAATTAGAAATGCCATTCAAAATGGATTGGCTTATACACATTTTACAGCCTCTCCAGAATTAAATTTTAATTCTACTTTGTTTTCTTCTAATGTACACGGACCATTTAATGTAATTTTTACGCTTACAAGCGACTATGGCTGTACTACAATAGATACCCAACAAATTTTTATTTATCCTGAACCAACTGCGTCATTTACCGTTAATGATAACGCTCAATGTAGAATTGGAAATACGTTTACCTTTACCAATACATCTACCATTGATAGCGGTGCGGTAACTTACTTATGGAATTTTGGCGATGGCACAACTTCAACATTGGCTAATCCAACCAAAACATACAGCACTGCCGATACATTTACTGTAACCTTAACGGTTACTTCGGTACACGGTGGCTGTACAGACGATTACAGTTTAGATGTTATTGTTTACCCTCACCCAACCGCCAAAATTGGCATAGCCAACGAGTTATTGTGTAACCGTAAGGTTAACTTTGTAGATTCATCTACCACACCTTGGGGTGCAAATATTGTTAGTTGGAACTGGAACTTTGGCGATTTAACTTCATCAACCGCCCAAAACTTCTTAAAAGATTATGCTACTCCGGGTAGCAAGAATGTAACCTTATCGGTAACCAATGATTTTGGTTGTGCGGCTTCAACATCGCGTACCATTAACCTAATACAAGCTCCGGTTGCCAGCTTTGTGGTAAATAGTGCTGCCCAATGTTTGGTAAACAACAGTTTTATTTTCACCAACCAATCTACTCCTGTTCACCCGGCATGGATAACCGGCTCGAAATGGTTGTTTGGCAATGGCGATACTTCTAATAATACTTTCCCTATTCCATATTCTTATCCTGAAACTGGTACTTACAATGTTAGGTTGGTAGTATATTCTACTACCGGTTGTACCGATACGGCCAGCATGCAGGTAACTGTAAACGGAGCCAATACAGCTAACTTTAGTGTAAATAATCCTACTTGTTCGCAAACATTAAACTTTGTTAACGCACAAACTACAGGTAGCTATTTATGGAATTTTGGCGATGGCAATACCTCAACAGCTATTAACCCAACACATACTTATGCAGCAGCTGGTAATTACAATGTTAAATTGGTTAGCTTTGGTGCAGGTTGTGCCAACGATTCAATAACCAAAGTAATAAGTGTTGGTGTATTCCCATCAGCTAGCTTTACGCACGTTGCAGGCAATGCTTGCAGCGATAAAGTAACTTTTACCAATACTTCAAGCATTCCAACAGGTACATTAAATTATGTGTGGGATTTTGGAGATGGTTCAACATCAACAGTTGCTAGTCCAACTAAAGCCTATAACGCATCTGGTTCATACAATGTAACCTTAACAGTAACTTCGGCTGCAGGTTGTCAGGCCATAACTTCTCAAACAGTAAATGCCAATGCCATTGCAGGCGGCTTAAGTGCAGGCTTTACCGCTGCTCAAGCTCCGGGTGGATGCTTAACCCGTTTTGAGTTTACAAATCAATCTACCGGTGCCGATAATTATGTATGGCAATTCCACGATGGATTTTCATCTGCCGATGTTAACCCACACAAGACATATGCTGCAACTGGTAATTTCTTGGTTAGGTTAATTGCACTTAAAAATAATGGTTGTGCCGATACAGCCGAACAGGTAATAACAGTAACCAGCGCAACAGGCAATGCTTTAAAGGCTAGCTTTACAACTGCAGCGCAAGCACAATGCTTGGGTACAAATAGCTTTAACTTCTTTAACAACTCTTATAATGTAGGATGGGGTTGGGGTGGTACTTATAGCTGGGATTTTGGCGATGGAACCACTTCTGCTGCTACATTTATTTTCAATAAAAAATATACTACACCGGGCATTTATACAGTAAGCTTAATTGCTACAGCCAATTCAAATGGTTGTAGAGATACCGCTCAAATGGCAGTTATAATATTACCTTCGCCTGTTGCTGATTTTACATCTGCTACTGGTTGTGGCAATGGTGTAACATTTACCAATACATCTACCGGTACATCAACTTATGCTTGGAATTTTGGCAATGGCTCAACCTCTACAGATGTTAACCCAACCCATACCTATGCAGCAGGAGGTTGGTACTTTGTAACACTAACGGCAACAGCATCAAATGGCTGTTCATCTACCATTAGCAAATCGGTTGTTCCTGCCGGTGGCAGTGCTCCGGTAGCAGCATTTACTTTTAGCGAAAACACTTGCAGCAAAGCCATTACTTTTACCTCTACAACCAATAGTTCATTGGCATGGGATTTTGGCGATGGCAATACAGGAGTTGGTTCAACCGTAACACATAGTTATGCTGCCGGTGGTGCATACAATGTTACATTAACTGCCGGAACCGGCGCTTGTACCAATGTATTAACACAGCTTGTAAATGCTCAAGCTCAAACACCTTCGCCCGATGCAGACTTTACTTTAACTACATCTGGTTGCGATAACGATGTGTTAGTTACCAATAACTCAACCAATGCTACTAATTATACTGTTTATGTAAACGGAATTGTTGTTTATAACGGAGCAACTGCAAATAACTACACCATAACCAATGCTGCCGTAGGCACACATCATATTAGTGTGGTTGCATCGAATGGTGAAATTTGCAAAGACAGTGCTTATCAGTCGGTAACTATTGCAGCGCCTCCGGTAGCAGGATTTACACATGTAAATGCAACCTGCGGAGGTGCAGTTAACTTTACCAATACATCTGCAGGTGCAGTAAGCTTCCATTGGGATTTTGATGATGGTACAACATCATCGCAAGCTAGTCCAAGCAAAGGTTACGCAGCTGCTGGAGCTTACAATGTAATGTTGGTTGCATTTAATGTAAATGGATGCAGCGATACCACCTATGCTACTGTTAACGCAACAACAGGCGCACCATTGCCTGTTGCAGGTTTTACTTTTGCAAATGATTTAGGTTCGTGCAGCAATAAGATTAATTTTACCAATACCTCTACCGGAAGCGGCTTAAGCTACCACTGGAACTTTGGCGATGGCAACTCATCAACACAACTTAACCCACGCAAAGGTTATGCATTTGTGGGTAATTATACTGTTACGTTAACTGTTACCAACAGTGCAGGTTGCAGCGCAAGCAGCACACAAATGGTAAGTGTAAATGCAGGAAATGGTCCAAGTGCAAGTTTTTACACCGATCAGCAAGTACAATGTATTACCAATAACCGCTTTAACTTTTACAACAACTCTCAGTATATGGGTACTTCGTTCCCTGGCTGGATTAACAATTACCAGTGGAACTTCGGCGATGGCAGTCCGGTAAGCAACAACACATTTGTGTTTGGCAAAACATACAGTACACCGGGCAATTACACCGTACGTTTGGTTGCTACCTCTACAGATGGTTGCCGCGATACCATGACATTATTGGTTAGGGTAGAAGCAGTACCTTGTACAGGCAGCGGAACAGTTAGTAACGACAGACCAGGAACTGATATTAACAACCCTAATACAGCAGATAGAACTACAGATGGTGCCGTAAGCACCGGAATTAAAAATCTGGCTGGAAATAGCACTGTAAGCTTGTATCCAAATCCAAATGCAGGCAGCTTTACAGTTGATTTAGGAACCGATAAAAATGCCAATATTACTGTAGTAATAGCAGATATGGTAGGCAAAACCATTTACACCAATAACTTAAACGCTGTAGATGGCAAGTTTGACTTAAACGGCATAAATGCTGCCAATGGTCAGTACTTAATTACCATATACAACAACAACGAAGTAGTTGGCATGAAGAAATTCACTATAGCACAATAATTAAAGTGTTAATTCTACGAGAAAGCCGCCCTAAAAAGCGGCTTTTTTGTTGGAGTAAACTTAAAAAACAACCAGATTATTAATGGTAAACCTATTGTTAAGACTGATGCTGAGTATTTGTTGATTTACAATAGTCTGTTATTTAGTCTATTGTGCTTTTATTTGTAAGTTTAACGCAACCGTTAATAATTTTATTCATTTTGTAAACCAAATCAATATTTTTGCAGTTTGTAATAAAAAACTATGGCAGAAGTAATACGCATGCCCAAAATGAGCGATACCATGACTGAAGGTGTAATTCAAACATGGTTAAAAAAAGTGGGCGATGACATAAAACCGGGAGATATTTTAGCAGAGGTTGAGACCGATAAGGCAACCATGGAGCTTGAAAATTACGTAAAAGGAACGCTTTTACATATTGGAATTCCAGATGGAGGCACAGTTCCTGTTGATGCAATAATTGCTATTGTTGGCCAAAAAGGAGAAGATATTAGTGCCTTGCTGCAAAACAATGACACTCTTGTAAAGCCGGCAAATAATGTTACAACTGTTGTTGAACCAACACCTATTGCTGAACCAGCAAAAGAACCGGAGATTAAATCAGCCACTGACGATGGTCGTGTAAAGGCTTCTCCATTGGCTAAAAAACTGGCTCAGGAAAAAGGAATTGATTTAACTGCTGTGCAAGGTTCGGGAGATAATGGTAGAATTGTAAAGCGTGATGTGGAACAATTTAAAGACTCGCCAAAATCTGCTTCAGTCAAAGAAGTAAAACTTCCAAGTATTGTTGCAGAAGAAAGCTTCCACGAAGTTACCGTTAGCCAAATGCGTAAAGCTATTGCACGTAGGTTAAGCGAAAGTAAACATACAGCGCCACATTTTTACTTAACCATGAGTATAAATATGGATAATGTAATTGCCGCACGCAAACAAATGAATGAAGTTAGCGAAGTTAAAATTAGCGTTAACGATATTATCATTAAAGCTGTTGCTTTGGCATTACGTAAAAATCCTAATGCTAATTCCAGCTGGTTAGGCGATAAAATTCGCTACAATCACCATATAAATATTGGTGTGGCTGTTGCCATAGAAGATGGACTAATTGTTCCGGTAGTAAAGTTTGCCGATAACAAATCTATTGCCCACATAAGTGCAGAAGTAAAACAATTGGCCGATAAAGCAAAAAACAAAAAACTACAACCAAACGAGTTTGAAGGTAATACTTTTACCATAAGCAATTTGGGCATGTATGGAATTGATGAGTTTACCGCAATTATAAATCCGCCTGATGCATGCATTTTAGCAGTTGGTGCGGCTAAAGAAACTGTAGTTGCAGATAATGGTGTAATGAAAATTTCGCAAGTAATGAAGGTAACTTTAAGCTGCGATCACCGCGTTGTTGATGGTGCAGTTGGTTCAGCCTTTTTACAAACACTAAAAACATTGCTCGAAAATCCGGTTATGATGCTGGTTTAAAGGCATTCAACTATATATTGTAAAAAGCCGGTCTGTTTTAGTCCGGCTTTTTTTATATTTGCTCTTAGTGTTTAAGCAACTATTAAAATATTTACGGTTTTCGGTTAAATATCCGCTATACCAAATTTTTAAAAACAGAAACAGGTACATTAGCAACCGCAATTTTTTAATTATTGCCAGTGTTATAGTGGCAGTTGTTAGCGCCTTTGCAGGTATTTTGTTAAAGGCCTCCATTCATTTTATAGAGTCACTTCTGGTAAATAGGCAGTTTTTAGAATTAAGATACCAACATTTTGTATTTCCGGTAACAGGTATTTTAATTTCGGTGGTTTTTATTCGTTTTGTACTTAAACGAAAAACCTTCGAGAAAGGCCTAACTCAAATTCTATACAATGTAAAATACCGCAAAAGTAAGGTAGATGAGGTGCATACTTACGCACATCTTGCAACCAGTGCCGTTACAGTTTCTCTTGGCGGATCGGTAGGGGTAGAGGCGCCTATTGCCATTACAGGATCAGCCTTAGGTTCAAATATTGCAAAACGATTGTTTGTATCGCCAAACGATAAAGCTTTGCTATTGGCATGCGGCGCAGCGGCTGGTATTGCCAGTATTTTTAATAGCCCAATTGCAGGCGTGGTTTTTGCATTCGAAGTAATTTTAAGTCAGGTAAGTGTTTCGGGTTTTATTCCATTATTAATGGCAGGGGCAACTGGCGCGTTAATCAACCATTTGTTTTATAAAGGGCAGTTAATCGTTTTCGATGCGCAACCTTGGCAAATAGAAAATATCCCTTTTTATATAATTCTTGGTGTTGTTTGTGGCATATTCTCGGCATACACAATTAAAATTGTTTATGCATTCGAAACCAAGTTTGGTAACCACCAACTTAAATTTAACAAAGCAATTATTCAAGGTTTAATAGTGGGTGCATTAATTATTGCATCGCCACTTTTATACGGAGAAGGCTATTTTGTTATTAACCAAATTTTAGCCGGTAACTTTGATGTATTTATGCAAAACCTTAAACTGCAAACAATGGTTAGCTACAATACCATGTTTGTGTTATTTGTGCTATTAACCATTTTACTAAAGCCAATAGCATCTGGTTTAACACTTTCTGCAGGAGGAAATGGTGGCATTTTTGCACCCAGCTTATTTAATGGCGCCTTAACGGGCTTATTAGTGGGTAGATTATTAAATATGTGGTTACCAAATCCGGTTAACGAGTTAAACTTTGTTGTGGCCGGTATGGCAGGTTTGCTTAGTGGTGTGGTTAGTGCACCCCTAACGGGTATTTTTATGATAGCAGAAATATCGGGCGGTTACGTACTTTTTATTCCGTTAATGATAGTGTCTGCCATTAGCTTTTTTGTAACGCGTTTGTTTGAACCAAACAGTATTTATAGCAAACGATTAGCCGATTTTGATAAATTGCAACAACACCAGGACGAAATTTTATTGGCTGATATGTCTGTAGCATCTATTTTAGAAACAGATTTTATTACACTAAAACCCGATGATTTAATTGCCCATGTGCAAAATGTAGTTAGTAGTGCAAGTCATCATATTTACCCTGTTATTAATCATGATGGTTCTGTTGCCGGATCGCTAACTTTTAACGATTTAAAGCCTGTTTGGCTTAACTCTGAATTGTTAAATAAGGTTAAAGTAAAAGACCTGATGCAAAGCGCTAACGATATTATAAATATTGGCGATAGCCTATTAGATGTTAAACATATCTTCGATAACAACGAAGAAATTTGGTATATTCCCGTACAAGAAAATAATATCTTTTGCGGACTAATAAGCAAAAGTGCATTTTTAAATGCATACAAACAGTTGGTTCAAAAATTGGTGTTAGATGCAAATACTGCTGTGTAAACATACGCTTGTATTTTTTGTTACAATTAAAAATCTGGCCAATTTTGTATGAATAACACAACCCAAATACACAAAAATAACCTAATAAATGCCCTTGTAAAGTTTATGCCAGAGTTGGCTGCGCCTTTGTGCGCCGATTTAATAATGCATTACAAATTGCATTTACATGTAGAAGTAGCACGTAAATCAAAATATGGCGATTATGCGCCGCATTTAGGCAAAGGCAATCGCATAACTGTTAACCATAACCTTAGTAAATTCGAATTTTTATTAACTTTTATTCATGAAGTTGCACACCATACAACTTACGTAAAATATGGCCCAAAACACGATGCCCATGGTGCCGAATGGAAACAAGAGTTTAAAATTTGTATGCATCCCTTTTTAATGGCAGATATTTTTCCTTACGATTTAAAGGCAGCTATAGCAAAACACATGAATAATCCTAAATATAGCCATGCAGCCGATTTAAATTTACTAAAATTACTTAGAAAATACGACGAAAAAGCACCTAATAAATTGGTGCTTGATAATTTAATACAAGGCACATTGTTTAAAATGAAAAACAGTTCGGTAGTAATGGAAAAGCAACACAAATTAAGAACCTATTACTATTGTGTTGATATTGCATCTAAAAAAGCCTACCGCGTGCATGCAATGGCAGAGGTAGAGCAGGTAAATATCTAAAATGCTACAACACCTTAATTAACTCTTCTAATTTCATTCCCCGCGAACCTTTAATGAATACAAAGCAATTTGTTGGGTTTATTTTACTTAAATAATCTCTAGCATCATCTGTTTTAATAAAAGATTTAAATGCATGTTGCGTTTTACTAAACGCTTCTCCGCATAAAATTACTTCTTTAAAATTAAATGCTTTACATAGGTTTGCAATATTTTGATGCTCTTCTGCCTCAAATTTTCCCAACTCAAACATATCGCCTAAAACTACAATTTTATTTTCAGCAGGCATCATGGCAAAGTTATTTAAGCTTACTTCCATGCTGCTTGGATTGGCATTGTAAGCATCTAAAAATATATTGTTTCTGTCGGTTTTAATCAATTGCGATCGCAGGTTTGTGGGCTTGTAGGTTTCAATTCCATTTTTTATGTTTTGTGCAGTAATGCCAAAGTCGTTACCTATACATACAGCAGCCATAATATTGTCAAAATTGTAATCGCCGCTTAGGCAACTGCTAATTTCTATATTGTTAAAATTAAATTTTATTTCGGGCTGAAGTTGCTTCGCAACAGCAACTACGTTGGCACTTGCAAGTTTTATTTGTGTATTTGCAGCATAAGTAATTTTATGGGTTAATCCTCTGCTCATTCGCATTAACCATTCGTCGTTTGCATTAACATATGCCTTACCGTTGTTTTTAAGCAAATAATAATACAACTCGCTATTGCTTTGTGCAACACCTTCTAAGCTACCAAAACCTTCTAAATGGTCTTTGCCATTATTAGTAATAATGCCATGTGTTGGTTTTGCCAATTTGCACAAAAAATCGTTTTCGCCAATATGGTTAGCACCCATTTCAATAATGGCAATCTCATGCGTAGGTTCAAGCATTAATAAAGTAAGTGGCAAACCAATATGGTTATTAAAATTGCCGGGTGTGCTTAAAACCTTGTATTGTGTTGCCAAAACGCTGCTAATAAGTTCTTTTGTAGTTGTCTTGCCGTTTGAACCAACAATGGCTATAACAGGAATATTTATTTGCTCGCGATGCAAAGTGCTTAATTCTTGCATAGCATTTAAAACATCGTTTACCAGTAAATATTGGTCTGAAATGGCGAATTCGGCCTCGTCTATAACTGCGTAAGCTGCACCTAATTCTAGAGCTTTTTTAGCAAAGGCATTGCCATTAAAGTTTGCGCCTTTTAGGGCAAAAAATATACTTCCGGGTGTAATTTTGCGCGTATCGGTGCTGATTTTGCTATTTTTAAGAAAATATTGATACAATTCTTTGGCTGTTAGCATTGTTTTTTGTTTTGGAAATTGTAATTTTACGCAATATAAAATATATCATCATATGAAAACACTATTACCATTTCTTTTTTTATTGTTTTTGCATACAATAAATGCCCAGCCGGTTAAGTTTACTTATCAAAATGGACCGGTTGTTTTAAAGCATAATTCACCCGATACATTAAAAATGCCTTTTGTTGGTGGCTTTAACTCACCACAATTTAATTTAATGGATTTGGATGGTGATAACGTTAAAGATTTGGTAGTGTTTGAACGTGTTGGTAACCGCTTGTACACGTTTTTAAAAACAAACTCGGGTTTTATTTATGCGCCAAAATACGAGCAAGAATTTCCTCAATTAAATAATTGGGTTATTATTAAAGACTATAATTGCGATGGCTTAGATGATATTTTTACCGAAGTAAATTCAAATGTTCAACCCGATAAATCCAGGCCGGTATTTACCAATGGCATAAGGGTTATAACAAACAAAGGAAAGGTTAATAATAAGTTTACCTGGCAGCAAACACAAAATCAAATTTACGATACAGGTAGTGCATCAATGCCACCCACTAACCTGGCATTTGGTAATATAGATTATCCGGGTATTGTTGATATAGATAATGATGGCGATTTAGATCTACTATTCTTTCCACTAGGTAAAAATATTATTTCGTATTATCAAAATATGAGTAAAGAGTTGGGCTATGGCTGCGATTCTTTAATTTATGTTTTTAGAGACGAAGCTTGGGGTTATATGTATTACTTGGTTAACGATCATGGTTTTGTTTTGCACGATAATACACCTTGGTTTAGAAATTATCCTTTGCAAAAACATGCCATGCACAATGGTGCAACTTTTACATTCTTTGATGCCGATGGCGATGGCGATATGGAAATGCTTTATGGTGATGTAGGATTTGATGAACTGATATATTTGCGAAATGGTAAAACACAAAATTCATTACAACGCGATTCTATGGTCTACCAAGAGTTAGATTTTCCAAAGAACACACGCCCGGCTTCGGTTATGCTATTTCCTGCTTCTTATTTGTTAGATGTAGATTTTGATGGCGTAACAGATCTAGTAGTTTGTCCGAATGCAGAAAGCGGCGCAAAAAACCGCGATCAAATTCTTTGGTATAAAAATACCGGAACCAACACCAATTATAACTTTTCTTATCAAAATAATAATTTTATGGTAGGAGATATGATTGACTTGGGTGGAGGGGCAATTCCTGAATTTGTAGATATAGATGGCGATAACGACCTTGATTTGGTAGTTGCTACGCAAGGCGATTTTGAACAAACCTTAAACGATAACGATAGGTTAGTACTGTATAGAAATATTGGTAACAATACCAATCCGGTTTTTCAATTAGCAGATACCAATTTCTTGTCTATTAATGGCAGCACAGAAAGACTTAGAAGAATTAAACATACGTTTGGCGACTTAAACGGAGATGGTAAACCAGATTTAATTATTGGCGATTTTAATGGTAATATTCATTATTACACCAATCAGTCAAATGGCTCTAATATTGCATTTACAAAAGTAACAAGCAATTTAAACAATATTTTTTGTGGCACATTTGCTGCCCCACAATTATTCGATTTAAATAAAGACGGAAAATTAGATTTAATCATTGGTCGTAAAAACGGCTCTATTGCATATTACCAAAACAATGGTACCAATAGCAATCCATCTTTTACAGCTGAACCAACTATTGACTCCCTTGGTAAGGCTAGCGTTGCACAAGGTTTTGTTAGTGGTAGTGTTACTTTTTATTTTGATGGCTACAGCATACCTCATGTATGCGATTTAGATAACGATGGCAATTTTGAAATGTTAGTAGGCAGCGATCAGGGTCAGGTGTTCTTATATACTAATATTAATACATTACCCAACACAAGATTTGAACGCATAAATAATGTGTTTAACCATGCAGAAGATGCTGTTGGTATAAATGAAAATATGGGTAGTCGTTGCGCTGTTGCTACAGCAAACTTAACCAACGATACCATTCCTGATTTAATAATTGGCAACAACGGAGGTGGTTTACGTTTTTATAAAACCAAGTTGTATAATAAAATTAGCAATAGTAATTTAATTAGCGCTATTAATAGTAACACAATCATGGTGTATCCAAATCCAACTAAAGATCTATTAACAATTAGCGGTAACATAAAATCATTTGCAGTGTACGATTTAATGGGTAACGAAATATATGTTACACACGAATGGCAAAACAACGATTTGGTTTTACATACAACCGCGCTGCCTGTCGGCATTTATCTATTGCGTGCTAATAGCCAATGGCAAAAGTTTGTTAAACAATAAAAAAAAGGCTGCAAAATTCAATTGCAGCCTTTTTTTAATTTTAAACTTTCGTTATTTCTCTAAAGTTACCATTCTAATAAACTCTTCGCGGGTTTTAATATCTAAAAATTTACCGCTGTATTCGGCAGTTACTGTACTACTGGTAATGTCTTGAACGCCTCGCATGGCAACACACATGTGATCGGCCTCTATTAAAACAGCCACATCATTTGTGCCCAATGTTTCTTTTAACATATTGGCAATTTGAATTGTCATGCGTTCTTGTACTTGTGGTCTTTGCGCAAAATACCTTACAATACGATTTAGTTTACTTAAACCAACCACTTTGCCATTTGGTATGTAAGCTACATGTGCTTTACCTGTAATTGGAACAAAATGATGTTCACATACACTATGAAAACTAATATTTTTTTCAACCAACATGTTTTTATATTGGTATTTGTTTTCGAATAGTTTTACAGCAGGGATATTCTCCGGGTTTAAACCTTTAAACATTTCTTTTACATACATTTTAGCAACTCGATGAGGTGTGCCGCTTAAACTATCATCGTTTAGGTCTAACCCAAGAATTAGCATAATTTCTTTAAAATGCTTTTCAATTAACTCTATTTTTAAATCATCGTCTAATTCAAAAGCATCTGCTCTTAATGGTGTATCCATAGAAAAAATACTTTGGTCGTTGGCATCATCATCATGATGAGCGTTATTTTCCTTGGTATTCAACATAGTTTCTTTCTGTTTCATAAAGTGTAATTTTTAATTGTAATGTTGGATTTAATTTTGGTTTTAGCAAATTCCAAATTACAAAGGCAATGTTTTCGGCGGTGGGATTTAGTGTTTTAAACTCTTCTGTATCTAAGTTCAAGTTTTTGTGGTCAAACCTTTCTTCTACCTCTTGTTTAATTAAATCAGATAAAGTTTTAATGTCAATTAAATAACCGCTTACCGGATCAACTTTGCCTGTAACAGAAACAATCAACTCGTAATTATGCCCATGGTAGTTTGGATTGTTACACAAACCAAAAAAATTTTTGTTTTCTTCATCGCTCCAATGAGGCACATGTAATCTGTGCGCTGCGTTAAAGTGGGCTTTTCTACTAACTGTTATTTCCATTAATTGTGCAAAGTTACGGTTTATTTTACCTTGTTTATTGTTGTTTGCTGTAAAGATTAACCTAGCATTTGTAATTTTGTTTAACAAAATATCAAAAAACTTAATCTTTTATTGGGTTATTTTTTGGTAAAATGCCTAAATAAAATGCTTCATTTTCTTTCAAATTGCCATTAAAATAGGGTTAAAAATTAATTAAGTAAAATTTAAGATTTGAAAATCAGTGCTTTAAGTTTTGTTTAACATTAAAACAAAAAACTTATACAAAAAACACTTGACAAATACATTTCCATTCCTACCTTTGTGCAACATTTAACAAAAAAACTTAAACAACATGACAGCAATAGAATTTCAAAAGTTGGTTCAAAAAGAAACCAAACAATTAAGGTATTATGCATATCAGCTAACTAGAAATGTTGAAGACACCAACGATTTGGTGCAAGAAACTATGCTGAAAGCGCTTACCTACCAGGATAAATTTGCTGATGGAACCAATTTAAAGGGTTGGTTATATACCATTATGAAAAATACGTTTATAAATAACTATCGCCGCATGGTTAAACGTAATACTTTCATAGATCAAACCGATAATGATTTTTACCTGGACAGTGGCGAACATGAGTACAGCACTACCAGCAATATGGCAGAACAAAAATTTGTAATGCGTGATATCGAAGATGCTATAAACAAATTGCCAGATAATCTTAAAAAGCCTTTTACTATGAATTTTAAAGGCTTTAAATACCATGAAATAGCCGATATTCTTAGAATTCCAATAGGTACTGTTAAAACCAGAATATTTGTTGCCAGAAGAATATTACGTCAGGCATTAAACAATTATGGCTTAATGTACGGTTTAGAAAATTCTGCTGCTTAAAAGTTAGGTTTTGTATATTTCTTAGTTATTAGGTTTAAAGCCGCCTTAGGGCGGTTTTTTTATGCCATATTTTAAAACTGCTTTGTTTTTTATACACCCAGCTATTTTGTGGGCAATATGCAATGGCAGGTAATTTTTTGCGTTTTATTTTCGTACACAATTTATGAGAACAATTTTAATTGCATTGCTTATAGGCGTTTTTGCCGCTGTAGGGCTTACTATTCCCGACGATCCAACACCTGCGCCTCCGGCACGTTTAAACGTGCAACAGTATATCGAAATGTATAATGCAATTGCAGTGCAGGAAATGTTGCGATCTAGAATACCTGCGAGTATTACATTGGCACAAGGTATTTTAGAAAGCGGAAATGGTAATAGCCGACTTGCCCGCGAAGCCAACAATCATTTTGGTATAAAATGTAAAAATACATGGAAAGGGCCAACCATTTTTGAAGACGATGATGCTCCTCAAGAATGCTTTAGAAAATATGAATCGGCTATTGATAGTTATAAAGACCATAGCGATTTCCTGATGAAAAATACGCGCTATGCATTTTTATTTGATTTAGATCCTAAAGACTACAAAGGTTGGGCTCATGGTCTTAAAAAAGCCGGTTATGCAACAAATCCTCAATATGGCGAATTATTAATTACCTTTATAGAAAAACATAAATTATATCAATTCGATAATGTTAAATTAAGCGAAGAAGAAACGCAAGAATTAGCAGAAGAAAAGGCCGAAATAAAAAGAGTGCATGGAAAAGAATTTGCCATTAACGGAGTAAAAGCAATTAAAGCACTGCCAAACGAAAGCTTTACGCAAATTGCAATAGATTACGATTTAAAAATAAATGAAATTTACCGTTATAACGACCTAACAAAAGATGCCCTTTGCAAAGCTGGCGATACCGTATTTATTGAACCTAAAAAGTCGAAAGGCGATAAAGATTTTCATATTGTAGCACCAAACGAAACAATGTATATAATTAGCCAACGCAATGGTGTTAAATTAGAAAAACTGCTTGAACGCAACTTGCTAATTGCCGGACAAGAACCTGCAGCTGGCGAGCAGATTTTATTAAAAGGCAAACGGAATAATGCTCCTAAATTAGCCAATGCTATTTCTTTTGTTGTAGTTACCGCTGACTCATTTAAAGTTAATAGCGAACCTCTAAAAATAGATACCATATTTAACAAAAAAGTGTACGATAATCCGATTATAAATATTGCTACGCAAAAACCAATCGATAACCCTCATTTGGGTTCAGAAATTCATGAATTTAAAGAAAGTTTAAGCTTTTTTCATACCGTACAGAAAGGCGAAACACTTTTTAGAATTGGTAAAAAATATGGGGTATCTGTAGCTTCTGTAAAATATTTAAATTTACTCGATTCAGATAGCATAGAGATTGGCCAGCGTTTAATTATAAATCCCGCTATTAAAGATGTTGATACCAAAGACCCTCAACCAATACCAGGCGTGCACGAAGTAAAACAAGGTCAAACATTATACACCATTGCCAATTTATACAACTTAACCATTGCCGATATCGTAGCCACCAACAACTTACCTTCAGATACAATATTTATTGGTCAGCAATTGCTTGTAGTAAAAATGCCACAGCAAACAAATCAAAACGCAACGAATAATGATGATAATGCACAATATTATACCATAGAAAATGGAGATAATTTGGCCAATATTTGCAAGAAATTTAATTTAAAAGCAGAAGAATTTAAAGCTTTAAATCCGGCATTCAACGGTCGACTTACAGTTGGTCAAAAAGTTCGAGTAAAGTAATTTGTAATACTTATTTTTATCGAGCCAATTGTTCTTGTCTGAAATTCAGCGGTATATGTTTTTTGATAGTTGTTTGCGGCTAGCTTTTTAATTGTAAACTGGCCAACAACTTCACTTTTTTAATATTTCTTTAAAATAATTGTAAAAATAATTGCATCATAAGATATAATGCCTATCTTTGCCGTCCGATTTTACCGGAACGACCAAGACTGATGGTTATTTAGCAAAGCAATAACCCGCTCAGCATCAAATATTTTAAATATTTTTTGTTAAGTACTTGCATTGCTGTTATAATACATCTACCTTTGCCGTCCCAAATTTTTACAAAAAACAGATTAACAGCAAAATATGCCTACTATTCAACAGTTAATACGTAAAGGCCGCACAGAGGTAGCCAGCAAGAGTAAATCTCCTGCATTAGATTCATGCCCTCAGCGCAGAGGTGTTTGTACACGTGTATACACCACTACACCTAAGAAGCCTAACTCGGCTATGCGTAAAGTAGCAAGGGTTCGTTTAACAAACCAAAACGAAATCAACGCCTACATCCCAGGAGAGGGTCATAACCTTCAAGAACACTCAATCGTATTAGTACGTGGTGGAAGGGTTAAAGATTTACCGGGCGTACGTTATCACATTGTACGCGGAGCATTAGATACAGCCGGTGTAGATGGACGTAAACAACAACGCTCAAAATATGGAACTAAGAGACCTAAACCAGGTCAAGCTCCCGATCCTAAAGCAAAGAAAAAGTAATTAACAGCGTAAGAAGCATAATAAAATGAGAAAAAGCAGAGCTAAAAGACGCATTATATTGGCCGACCCAAAGTTTAACGATGTACTTGTTACTCGTTTTGTAAACAACTTAATGTGGGGTGGCAAAAAAAATACGGCATTTACCATATTCTATGATGCATTAGACAAAGTAGAAGCTAAAACACAAGAGCGTGGTTTAGATGTTTGGAAAAAAGCACTTAATAATGTAATGCCTTCAGTAGAAGTTAAAGCACGCCGTGTTGGTGGTGCAACTTTTCAAATTCCATTAGAAGTACCGGCCGAACGCAAAATTACAGTTGGTATGAAATGGTTAATTCGTTACGCTCGTTCTCGTGGCGAAAAAACAATGGCCGACAAATTAGCAGGTGAAATTATAGCAGCCTCTAAAAATGAAGGTTCAGCTGTTAAAAAACGTGAAGACACTCACAAAATGGCCGAGGCTAACAAAGCTTTCTCACATTTTAAATTAAGTTAATAGCCTACAGATAACATGTCAAGAGATTTATCATTAACAAGAAATATAGGTATTGCAGCGCATATTGATGCGGGTAAAACCACTACAACAGAGCGTATTCTTTACTACTCTGGTGTAAACCATAAAATTGGTGAAGTGCACGACGGTGCATCTACCATGGATTGGATGGTACAAGAAGCTGAACGTGGTATAACAATTACCTCTGCAGCAACTACTGTGCCTTGGAATTACCGTGGCAAAAAATACCAAATCAATATCATCGATACACCGGGTCACGTTGATTTTACGGTAGAAGTAAATCGTTCTCTTAGGGTACTAGATGGATTGGTATTTTTATTCTCTGCCGTAGATGGTGTAGAACCTCAATCCGAAACCAACTGGAGACTTGCTAATAACTACAATGTAGCTAGAATTGGTTTCGTAAATAAAATGGACCGTGCAGGTGCTGACTTCTTAAACGTTTGCAAACAAGTTCGCGAAATGTTAGGTAGTAACGCTGTTCCATTGCAATTACCTATCGGTGCCGAAGACAGCTTTAAAGGTGTTGTTGATTTAATCAACTTCCGCGGTATGATTTGGAATGAACACGACAAAGGTATGACCTATGAAGTAGTTGATATTCCTGCTGATATGGTTGAAGAAGCTACCGAATGGAGAGAAAAATTGTTGGAAGCTGTTTCTGAATATGATGATTCCTTAATGGAGAAATTTTTCGAAGATCCAACTTCAATCTCAGAACGTGAAATATTAGATGCATTGCGCAAAGCTGTTATCGATATGAAAATCGTTCCAATGGTTTGCGGTTCTTCATTTAAAAACAAAGGTGTACAAACCATGCTTGATTTAGTAATGGAATTGTTACCTTCTCCATTAGATAAAGAAAGTGTTGTTGGTACAAACCCAAATACAAACGCCGAAGTTACACGTAAACCTTCTTACGACGAACCGTTTGCAGCATTGGCATTTAAAATTGCTACTGACCCTTTTGTTGGTCGCCTAGCTTTTATGCGTGCTTATTCAGGTAAGTTAGATGCAGGTTCTTACGTACTAAATACAAGAAGCGGTAACAAAGAGCGTATATCACGTATCTTCCAAATGCACGCTAATAAGCAAAATCCTATCGAAAGTTTAGGGGCTGGTGATATTGGTGCAGCTGTTGGTTTTAAAGATATCAAAACTGGTGACACACTTTGTGATGAGAAAAATCCAATTGTGCTTGAAGCTATGAACTTCCCTGAACCAGTTATTGGTTTAGCTGTTGAGCCTAAAACACAAGCAGATAGCGATAAATTAGGTATGTCTTTAGCTAAACTTGCTGAAGAGGATCCTACATTCCGCGTTCATACTGACGAAGAAACCGGACAAACTGTAATTTCTGGAATGGGCGAGTTACACTTAGAAATTATTGTTGACCGCTTAAAACGTGAATTTAAAGTTGAATGTAACCAAGGTGCTCCACAAGTGTCTTACAAAGAAACTATTACTGTTCCTGTAAATCACCGTGAAGTATACAAAAAACAAACAGGTGGTAGAGGTAAATTTGCTGATATCCAGTTTGAATTAATTCCTGGTGACCCAGAGAAAAAAGGATTGGAGTTTGTTAACGAAATCGTTGGTGGTTCAATTCCTAAAGAATATATCCCTGCAGTTCAAAAAGGTTTTGAACAAGCCATGTCGAATGGTGTGTTAGCTGGTTATGCTGTAGAAAGTTTAAAAGTTAGGCTATTTGATGGCTCGTTCCACCCGGTTGACTCTGACTCATTATCTTTCGAATTAGCTGCTAAAATTGGTTTCAAAGAAGCATCAAGAAAAGCTAGTCCTGTGTTATTAGAACCTATTATGAAATTGGAAGTATTAACACCGGAAGAAAACATGGGTGACGTTATTGGCGACTTAAACAAAAGACGTGGCCAGCTAGAAGGTATGGATAGCCGTGCCGGATCTCAGGTAATTAAAGCCAAAGTTCCATTAGCCGAAATGTTTGGATATGTAACACAATTACGTACTTTAACATCAGGTAGAGCAACCAGTACCATGGAGTTTAGCCACTATGCAGAGGCTCCAAAAAATGTTCAAGAAGAAGTATTAGCAAAAGTAAACGGAAAGGCAAAAGCTTAATTATTATGGTTAGCCAAAAAATAAGAATAAAACTAAAATCGTTCGATCACAATTTGGTTGATAAATCAGCTGAAAAAATTGTAAGAACTGTTAAGGCAACCGGTGCCGTGGTTAGCGGACCAATACCATTGCCAACACAAAAAAGAATCTACACTGTATTACGTTCACCACACGTAAACAAAAAAGCCAGAGAGCAATTTCAATTATGTTCTTACAAAAGAATGTTAGATATTTATAGCTCAACTGCAAAAACAGTAGATGCTTTAATGAAATTGGAATTACCAAGTGGTGTAGATGTTGAAATTAAAGTTTGATAAGCCTTAAAGTGCAAGAAAATGTCAGGATTAATAGGTAAAAAAATAGGTATGACCAGTGTTTTCGATAAAGCGGGCAAAAAAGTTGCCTGCACTGTAATCGAAGTTGGTCCTAACGTTGTAACTCAGGTAAAAAATACCGAGAAAGACGGATATGCAGCTGTTCAAATTGCTTCTATCGAACGCAAAGAGAAAAATACTTCTGCTGCTTTAAAAGGTGTGTTTAAAAAAGCAAATACAACTCCTAAACAAAAAGTAGCAGAATTCAAAGGATTTGAGTCTGAACTAAGTGTTGGTGAAACACTAAGTGTAGATTTATTCGAAGAAGGCGAATTTGTTGATGTAGTTGGTACTACTAAAGGTAAAGGTTTTCAGGGTGTTGTTAAACGTCACGGCTTTAGCGGTGTTGGTATGCAAACACACGGTCAACATAACCGTTTACGTGCTCCAGGTTCATTAGGTGCATCTTCAGATCCTTCAAGGGTTATGAAAGGTATGCGTATGGCTGGTCGCACAGGTGGTAGTCGCGTAAAAATGACTAACCTTGAGGTGTTAAAAGTGCATAAAGGAGAGAACTTATTAGTAGTAAAAGGTTCTGTTCCTGGTCACAATGGTTCAATTTTAATCATTGAAAAGTAAGATGGAATTAGCAGTATATAATACAAATGGTTCAGAAACCGGTCGTAAAGTTAGTTTAAACGACGACGTGTTCAATATAGAACCTAACGATCATGCAATTTACTTAGATGTAAAACAGTATTTGGCTAATCAACGTCAAGGTACACATAGTGCAAAAGAACGCAGTGTGGTAAGTGGTTCAACCAAGAAATTACACAGGCAAAAAGGTACAGGCGGATCAAGAAAAGGAAGTATAAAAAGTGGTACAATGGTAGGTGGTGCCAGAATTCATGGCCCACGTCCTAGAAACTACGACTTTAAATTAAACCATAAAGTTAAGCAACTTGCCCGTAAGTCGGCATTAGCTTACAAAGCTAAAGGTAGCGATATTACTATTTTAGAATCGTTTAACTACGAATTACCAAAAACTAAAAATTATATTACTCTTTTAAACAGTTTAAATTTAGCTGGAACAAAGAGTTTATTGATTCTGCCGGATTACAACGAAGTTATTTTAAAATCATGCAGAAATCTCCCTAAAGCTAAGGTTATGGCTGCTAAAGATATCAGTACATATGATATTCTTAATGCTGATAAACTAATCTTGGTTGAACAATCTGTAGAAGTTATTGAAAACATTTTAAATAAGGCATAACATGAGCATATTAAAAAAGCCTTTAATTACAGAAAAATTCACTGCAATATCTGAAAAACTAAAAAAGTACAGTTTTGTAGTAGATAAGCACGCAACAAAAGACGAAATTAAGCGTGAAGTGGAAACAATTTATGGTGTAACAGTAAAAAACATTAACACTATGATTTCTGCCGGTAAGTCGAAAACTCGTTATACCAAAAGAGGTTTCTTCTCGGGTAGCAAAGCCACGGTTAAAAAAGCCATAGTAACTTTGGAAGATGGTCAAGAAATAGACTTCTTTAAAAACGTATAATTAAAATGGGAATTAGAAAATTAAAACCTACAACTCCTGGTAGCAGATTTAGAGCGGTTAATACGTTCGAAGAACTAACACCCGGCTATAAAGTTGAAAAATCACTGGTAGTTAGTTTAAAGAACTCTGGTGGTAGAAATAATACTGGTAAAATGACTATGCGCTATATTGGTGGTGGTCACAGGAAATTATACAGATTAATCGATTTTAAACGTAATAAACACAATATCGAAGCAACTGTTGATTCAATTCAGTATGATCCAAACAGAACTGCACGTATTGCTTTGCTTGTATACGCTGATGGTGAAAAAAGATATATTTTAGCTCCTAAAGGTTTAGAAGCTGGAATGAAAGTAATGAGTGGCTCAGGTGTAAATCCAGACTTAGGAAACAGTCTTCCAATGGCTGAGATTCCATTAGGTTCTATTATACATAATATTGAATTACATAAAGGCAAAGGCAGCCAAATGGTACGTTCTGCTGGTTCTTTTGCGCAGTTGTTGAATAGAGATGGTAAGTATGCCATAATTAAATTAGCAAGTGGCGAAACCAGACAAGTGCTGGCGGATTGTTATGCAACTATCGGACAGGTTTCAAACCCTGATAATAGTTTAGAAAGAAAAGGTAAAGCCGGTGCTACAAGATGGATTGGTAGAAGACCTAGAAACAGAGCTGTTGCAATGAACCCAGTTGATCACCCAATGGGTGGTGGTGAAGGTAGGGCTTCAGGTGGTCATCCACGCTCTCGTAAAGGTTTAAAAGCTAAAGGTCAAAAGACCCGCACACCTAAAAAACATTCGAATAAGTTTATCATAGAAAGACGTAAGAAATAAGCAATATGGCGCGTTCGTTAAAAAAAGGACCCTTTGTTGATGTAAAACTTGAGAAAAAAGTTGTTGCATTAAACGAGTCGAAAAAGAAAACTGTTATCAAAACGTGGAGTCGCAGATCAATGATTACTCCTGATTTTGTTGGACATACTTTTGCTGTGCACAATGGCAATAAATTTATACCGGTTTATGTAACCGAAAATATGGTTGGTCATAAATTTGGTGAGTTTGCCCCAACCAGAACTTTTAAGTCGCACCCAGTTAAGAAAGATTAATAATGGAAGCAGTAGCAAGATTAAATAATTGTCCTACATCACCTCGTAAAATGAGGTTGTTAGCCGACCTTATAAGAGGTAAGCGTGTAGAGGAAGCATTTAATATCTTAAGATTTAATGCTAAGAAAGAGAATTCGTATCGCCTTGAGAAGTTGCTTCGCAGTGCAATAGCAAACTGGGAACAAAAGAATGAAGGCGCTAAGATAGAAGATAGTGGTTTAATTGTTAAAACCATATTTGTTGATGGTGGTGCCATGCTAAAACGTATTTCTCCAGCTCCTCAAGGTAGGGCTTACAGAGTACGTAAACGCTCAAACCATGTAACATTAGTTGTAGATTCAATGGTTGCTAATCAAGTAAGTGCCGTTGAAGAAGTAGTAACCGATAACAGCGAAAACGCATAATTAAGATATAATGGGACAAAAAGTTAACCCTATAGGATTACGTTTAGGAATTATCAGAGGCTGGGAAAGCAACTGGTATGGTGGAAATAACTTCGCCGATAAATTAATTGAAGACGAAAAGATAAGAAAGTATCTTAAAGCTCGTATTCAAAAAGGCGGAATGTCAAAAATTATCATCGAGCGCACAATTAAGCGCATTATCATTACTATTCATACCAGTCGTCCTGGTATCGTAATTGGTAAAGGTGGTACAGAGGTAGATAAAATTAAAGAAGAGATTAAAAAGTTAACGAAAAAAGAAGTTGCTATTAACATCTTCGAAATTAAGCGCCCTGAATTAGATGCTACACTAGTTGGTGAAAGTATAGCTAGCCAAATAGAAGCCCGTGTTTCATACAAACGTGCCATAAAAATGGCAATTGCTTCAAGTATGAGAATGGGAGCTGAGGGTATAAAAATTACTGTAAGCGGTAGATTGGCCGGTTCAGAAATGGCTCGTTCGGAAACTTACAAGGAAGGTCGTACTCCACTGCATACATTAAGAGCAGATATTGACTATGCAATTGTTGAAGCTTTAACGGTGTATGGCAAAATAGGTATAAAAGTTTGGATTTGTCGCGGTGAAGTTTACGGAAAA
>VFQQ010000554.1_pt1 | contig 71125 bp, 125 predicted proteins | sample 3512341 | NCBI WGS metagenome assembly VFQQ01 (sample SAMN10412373, study PRJNA504923) | tailings metagenome | isolation source: Relicate 2 Philex TSF1 revegetated site | place: Philippines: Tuba, Benguet | collected 2017-08-29
GAGAGGAGGGACGAGGGGTGCTCCTGCGGCGTGCATAAGCTCGATCGCTGCCGCCCCGGGCAGCTCTCCTCCAGCGCTCGCACGCGGACTGCGCAGGCGGTGTGGCAGGCTCGCCCACCTCAAATAACTGCGCAGGCAGGAGGGGCGGCCCAAATGTGTTTCAGGCTGAGCATGGCAGGGCACGGTTCAAATGGCACTCCATGCCAAGGAAGCAGCTTATGCACGCCGCAGGAGCACCCCTCGTCCCTCCTCTCCTCCTGCAGGGTGAAAAGGGCTGAAAACGAGCAGCCGCGTGCTGGCCAGCAGTCGGTGCGGCCGCCCTACTCACGCGAGTGTCGTGACCACCGTCGCAAGGTGCGCACGCCAGCCTTGCAGCCGCTGCTCAGTTGTGGGTTGATCCGTGTGCACAGCGGCAACAGGCGGCCGCCCCTGTTGCTCCTCCTGCTTGGAAATTCAAAACCGGCACGCCCCTGTTGCTCCTCCTGCTTGGAAATTCAGACCGGCACGCCCCTGTTGCTGGTCCTGCTTGGAAATTCAAACCGGCACAACCACTTCACTACAAGTAGGCGGTGTCGTGCGCCGCCGCCCCTTCCTCAGGCTGCGCCTCCTTTGCTGCTGGTGATGTCCACATAACGTGCACCCCACCAGTGCAGATTTCCAAGGCCGAAGGCTCGCGGCTGCGCGCAAGGCCGGCACTAGCCATTTTCGCCGTCTGCTGTGCGCTGGTGAGTGCAAGCATGGGAGGGTAGCTGGACGCATGTTGCGCCCGCCGCCCACCATCCTTGCAGCACAGCCCGGCCTATGATTTGGCTATCCATGGCTTGGTCACTGTGCTGCCAAGTTTGCGAGCGCGAATCATTGAAGCCTTGCATGGCTACGGGTTGCTTAATGCACAGCAGCTGCGTGCCACATTGTGTCGGGTGCCGTGCCGAGACCGACCGTCCTGCCAATCCCGTGCCGTGTAGGGGCTGCTGGCTCTGTACAGGCCAGCCGGCCAGGCCAATGAGGCAACGCTCCAGAAGCTGACTGGGCTCGTGTACCGGCCGACTTGGGGCAACATGCCGGCCAACATGACCATCCCCATGTCAGTGCCAGGCTGGGCGTGGGACGCCGCTGCCGCAACCACAGGACTGGTGGACGGCAAGGTCAACATGAGCGTGAGTGCAGGCATGCTGCCGTGGGGTGCACCGGTGTGGATGGGCGTCGTGTGGCTGCGCAATTTGATGAGCAAAATTGAGCGGCATGCATCGGTGACAAACGCACGGGTCTTCCGTACCTGCACATGCCGCAGGTGCCATGGAACAGCCAGTTTGGCGAGGACAAGTGGCTCATGCAGCGCATGTACTACAACAAGCGGAATGGCAAGTCTTGCCTGGTTGCAGCACATGGCAGCTCCGCTGAAGCAGTCAGCTTGTACCTGCCTGCGGCAGCTTGCGGGCTGCTGCCAGCAGTGCTGCCAGCAGTGCTGCCCAATGTCCATCTTAATGCTGATACCTTTGCCTCAGTCTCTCCTTCTCTCCAGGCTTTTACTTGGAGTTTGGAGCACACGATGGCGCCAGCATCAGCAATACCAAGTGGCTGCATGACAACGCAGGCTGGAAGGGCATGCTGATTGAGGCAAACCCAGGTGGGGGATCCAGCAACCCTGTGTTACAGCGCTGACTCTGAGCGGTGTTTGTAACCAGATGCGTGACGTACAGCTTGTCAGGTACACAGTTGGAACGCCTGCATGGTTGAGCCCGGTGCCGCTAGCATGTGTGCCTTTCACATGTGCCTCGCTACTGTGCCACTGCTCTGGAACCTCTTCCCTGCCGCCTGCTCCTGTTGCGCAGTTCTGTACACCACGCTTGTCGCCAACAGGCCGCAAGACATCAACATTGGGGTGGCCATCTGTGACAAGTTCCAGATTGTGCATTTTGCCAACCGCGGCAATGTGGGAGGTGAGCCTAGCAGGGCGGCACCTGCGTCCAGGGTTTGTCGGCAGATCAACATGAACAGTGGTTGTCTGGCCATGCCTGGCGGGCCATCAAGCAGCGGCAGGGAGCAGCAACCACCAGCCCGTGCCTGCATGTAGCGCTGCTGACCATGTGCCACCACATGTTCCTTACGCAGGCATCTGGGAGTTTATGAACCCGGAGCATATGGAGGTCAGTCACTGTCTAAAAGCCGTCATTGTGCTGCTGCTGCTGCTGCTGCTGCTGCTGCTGCTGCTGCTGCTGCTGCTGCTGCTGCCGCCGCTGTCCAACTGCTGTGGAAACTGACCCACCCTACACCCACCTCAATGATTGCAGAAATGGTTCAAGGGCTTTGATGAGAGCACGCTGTCCCCAGTGGCGTGTGTGCCGCTCATGTTCCTGCTTGACAGGTAGGCACATCCAAAGCAACTTCTGGCTGAGCGGCTCCTGGTCAGCGCCGCCTGCAGTGCCCCATCCCATCGCCGCCTGAGCTGCGCCAGCAGGAGTGAGCTGAGTGGCCTGCCATCTGCCCATCTGACGTGCGCAGGTTTGGTGTGAAGCACATTGACTTTTGGTCGCTGGATGTGGAGGGCGCTGAGCTGGCGGTGCTCAAGGCCTTTGACTTCAGCCAAGTGACGGTGGATGTGATTGTGGCGGAGACCAGCGGGGATGACCCCGCCAAGGATGAGGCTGTGTGCGCCATCCTGGCCAACAACGGCTTTGTGGCGGTGGAGCACAGCAACAAGGACACGCTGCTCAACAAGATGGTGAGGCGCTGCAGCCACTTGCTGCCATCCACAGGTGCCTGCGGCTGTGAAGCAGCAAGTTGCCTCAAATTGCACCCTCTGCACCTGCCGCGCAGGACACCTTCTTTGTGCATCGCCGCGTCCTGCGGCAGCGCAGCCACGGTCCCGGCTTTGCCGAGCTCAAGACTTGAAGCTTCGTTGTGCTGCTACGCCTGCGATCTCTCTGCTTCTTCTTCAAGTGATCTATGCAATGGCCCAAACATGCTTGCTGCCACATGTGCAGCTTGCCTACTACATGTAGTCATTTACTCGTGCCAAGCATGCAGCAGCAGACCCGCGTCCGGACCTGCTGATTGCTGCTGTCAACTGATTTGTTTGCGGTTGTTTTGTGCAATCTTTATTTCCGCTCCGTCATCACATCAGCATGTTGCCCACCACCACTGATGCATGGTGCAGGCGTTGCTTGCAACATTATCCCCAACTAGCTGCAGTGAAGCCCTCTGCCCACATCACGCAGGGGCGGAAGCTTGAACGGTGTGTAATGTAACTTTGTGCTGTGACGTGGTCCAAGCAAGCAATAACATGTGGCAAGAGCGGAACTGTCTGCCGATTGTGCAATTGCACCAGTTGTACTGCAGGATATTGTGTGCCGAACGTTACAGAAGGCATTCAAAAGTCCAAGCATAAGTTGTACGGGCGATCCAGAACGCACCAGCAGGCGCCATGCCAGCCACCTCACGGCCGGCTGCCTACATGATGGTGCAGCAGTTGCAACCGCTGCCGGACTCCTCTGCCTGCCGCCGCTGCTGGTCCAGTGCCGTGTCCTGCATTGAGAGACAAAGAGCGCGAAGAACTAAGCAGGCGCCAGTCCCTGCCATTGTGCGCAGACAGTCTCCTGCAGGTCTCCTTTCCCATACACTGTTCCGTTCCCGTGCATCATGGCCAGCAGGCATCGCCCAAGCAGCTTGTCTCTCTGCAGGATCCGACAGGCAAGCCATAGCCGCGCCGGCGGCGTATGCACGCCGCACCTGGGCACGCAGCAAGGTGTCCATGGCGCGCTCCAGGGCCGCCACCCGGTCCAGCAGTGTGCCCTGCGCAGCAGCCGGGGAGTGCAGCCGCGTGTGAGCAGGCCAGGTCGCCACAATAGCTGGCGGAGGAGCCAAGCACAGGGCACATACATAGCTTGGGTGTACAGGGCGCTGCGCCCACCCAGCAGCGGTGCATGCGCCCTAACACTCCAAGCAGCAGGGCAGCGGCAGTTGCACGCACCTGGCCCACCGCCTTGCTGGGCAGCTCCCCGTGAGGCAGGTGGCGCTTGACCTGCCGCTCCACCCCCGGCAGCTTCTCCTCCAGCGCTCGCACGCGCGCTGCGGTGTGGTGGAAGAGCAAGCAGCTGGGTCAGGCCCAACTGAGTCTCAAACAGACCAGGGAGGGCATGCTGGGCCTAGGCATGCATGCACAGAGCAAGCAGGTAGCAGCATCTGAAGGCAGCGAGTTGATCTGTATCCCTCGCAGATTGCCCCAGCTGGAACGGCGCACCTAGGATGGGAATTTGCAGCATCGGCGCCGGCACGGCTGAGCCATGCGCATGCGCTTTGCTCACGCTGCCCGGCGTGCCAACTGCACCTGATGCTCCCGTCTGCACAACAAAGTGTTGCGGGACAGGCAGGCGGTCAGCCGGTGCTGTGCACAGCATACAAGCAGTGGAAGCAGCGGGCAGGCAGCCAGCGGGCTGGTGCGTAACACCAGCCATCCCACCATTCGCTGCTCCATGCACATGTAGCTTAAAGTTACGCTCAAACAGGTGTAAGCATCAACCCCGCATATAACGCAGCACGCACCTGGCTGGCGATGCCACCGTTGAGTGACACCTCCGGCCCGCCCTCGCTGCTGCTCTGCGCCTCACCGCCGCTGACGCTGCTGCCCGCAGGCAGCACAACCGCCAGCTGCGGACGGCCGCCGCGGCGGCCCGCTGGCACGCCCAGCGTCCCCGCCACGCGCTGGTCATCAGGGCTAGAGGATGAGGGATAGTACTGGTCGCTGTACTTGACTGCACTGGACCCCGCCTGCGCCTGCGCTGTCTGCTGCGACGATGCGGGCGGTACGGCCGCCACGCCCGCCACCGCCGCGGGTGCCGCCAGCTTGCCCTCCGGGCTGGTGGCCACTGAGCCCGGCGTGAGCAGCGGCCGGTCGGAGTGGAAGCTGAAGCCGCTGCCGCCTACTGCACAGGAGGAGCCAGTGGAGCAGCGTTGGGACGGGCCCGGGGTGCAACCGACCGCCCTGCATTGCGAGCTGGGTGCCATTCCACGTCAGCCACACATGCCCCAGCCGGCGAGCACATCAGCTGCTGTGCTGCATGCCTACATCTGTCCCCGCAGCACTCTGTAGTACAGGGTCTGGCCCCACCGCACTCACCCTGCTGCTGCATGTCGCTGGCCTTGGGGGTGTAGAACTCGCTGTCGTCCTCCCCCGCCGACAGGTCTGCGGGCGCAGGGGTAGAAGCAGCCGGATAGACAAGTTGAGGAACCGCCCGCTTGCAGCTTTGCCAGCTATGCAGTGGATGCATGCTGGGGTGCAACGCCCAGGGCGGCAGCAGAGCACATAGCCGACTGCCCGCCTGCTCCCGCCCTCCAGCCAGGGGCTCACAGGCGGAGGAGCCGCCGCTGCTCAGTATGGATGCACGGCGCGAGCGCGCATCATAAAACTCCTCCAGCCCGCTCCTGCGTTGCGGCATGGAAACAAATGCTGATGAGGCAGCCCGGACCTTCGACTGAGCTGCAAGACGTACAAGTCTTGACAACCAGCACAAGGGTTCTACAGACACTGCTAGCTGCCATGCCACATGCTGCCCTCCCTGGTTACAATCAAACCCCCTGCATGTCCCTCCTGCCCATGCTCACTCACCCTGCAGGCGACCCTAACGCCGCCGGCACAGATGAGCCAGCCGGCTGGTGGAAAGGGCTCTCCGGCAGTGCGCCCGAAGAGCATGCCGACACAGCCGCTGTAGATCCCGAGCCCGCTGCACCCAGTGGTTGCTGCTGCTGCTGCTGCTGCCCGCCCGCCGCCTCTGCTGCGCTGCCGCCAACGGCTGCCCCGCTTGCCGCAGAGATGCGGGGGCTAGGGGGCGCGTGCGGCGTCAGCTCTGCGGCGCCGCTGGCACGCTCTAAATCCAAGGAGTCGCCGCTCAGCACACCTTCGTCCCCCGAGGCGGCCAGCTGGTCGCGGCGCGCAATGTCTGCAGGGCAGGGGCGGAAACGGCGCAATAGCGAATGAGCGACTGAGTCGTCTGCAGGACAGAGGGCAGGCTGGCTGCAGAGCGTCCACAACGCGCGGACACTGCACAGCATGACGCACGCAGCCCAGGCCACTGAACGACAAATTCAACAGCATGAGAACTTGCCTGCCTCCACAGCTGCCAAGATTTGTGGGTCCTTCCACGGCCCCACATCGTCAATCAGGCTGCCTTTGCTCTTGCCTGCAGCAGCAGCAACAACAGCTGGTTTATGCAAGTTGCAAGCCTGAGTCGATGCTGCACCTGTGCCAGCACTGCGAACAACGCTGAGTCTCGCAGCGCGGAAAGCAGAGGCACGGCAGCCGCCCAGCACATGCGCACTTACCTCCCAGGTACTCGGGGATGTTCTCGGCGTCCACGTACCGCAGCAGCACCTTCATGTAGTCGCTCGGGGCCACCTGCGGGGTGCAGTTGAGGGTGCAGGCAATCAAGACGACGCCTTCTCCTGCAGCCAGATGTGATGGCTGGCGGGCAGGAGATCCTCACATGGCGCAGACTGGCTGGGTGATGGAAGGTTGGACAGATGCCAGCTGTGCAGCTGCACATTTACACGAAACAGCAGCGGCCACCCACCTCGATCTTGGCCTGCGTGCGCACATCCAGCATGGGCCGCACCATGGCCCAGATCATCTTGAAGACTGCACAACCGGAGAGGAGAGCGGAGTTCATTGCAAACAGGACCGGCTGGAGTAAAAGCCTGCTGACGACCGGCATGCAGCACTGCCAGCACTTGGCAGCTGAGCAGCAGCGCCAATGTGCAGCAGCATAGCGGGCAGGGGTGCGGCCACCAGCAAGCAGCCCCTCACCCGTGGGCGCATTGATGATCACCGTCTTGCCCAGTGTCTCCGGGTAGTTGTTCTGCGGGGCACAAACCATTGGTCGACTACTTTTTAAAGATGGTATTTGGTGCCGCAGCGGCTCGATGGCTAGCATGGCGCACGTCACAACTAAGCAGCCAGGTGCACCCACCACCGTTGAAGGCCTGCACATCCCCCACCTGGTCCGTCTCGGTGATGCGGCTCAGCATGCTCTTCACATCGCCCGTCAGGTGCTTCAGCCCCACGCCCTGCGGCAGGTGGGGGCACCGGCATGATGAAGTGCTTGCAGAGGTGCAGGTTGAGTGTGGCAAGGCAGGAGCCCCGCAGTGCAGGGCGCGCTGTTTGGCAGTCTGCATCTCGCCGTTTCGGTTGCTGCAGCCCCAGCCGTTCCACAACATCCAGCCCACCTTGACGTCCATGATGGCAAACGTCTGGTCGATGTGCTTGCCCGCCTTCTTGCTGCACGAGGGGAAGATGTACTTGAGGCACCGCTCGTACTCCTGCGCAAGTGGAAGGGGAGAGGCAGAGCAGAGGGCGAGTCATGGACCGCCACCTTTCCGCTGCACAACAACTTGCCCGCTCGCACAGCAGACTCACTGCTCGCAAGCTGCAAAGCGCGTGTGGCGCACAGCTCACAGCTTCTGCTGGCACCCTCAAGCCACCCACCCAGCCACCCATGCGCCCACCTGCACGTGGAAGCGGATCATGCGGTCCTCGGTCGTGATCTCCGCCAGCTGCTTGATCTTGATGGCGCCCAGGTGCTGGATGTACACCGGGCGGCCCTGCGGTGGTGAGGCAATGTACACAGCGGTGCGCGTGACCACGGCCGCTCACGGTGACAGCATGCAGCAGGCACGACAGGCGGCAGGGCACACGGCTTTGCCTGGCCCTGGGTTACTATCAGCGGCCAGCACAAGCAGCCGCCTCCCCCGTGCGCCGCCCACCATCTTGTCGGTCTTGTGGTAGCCCTGGGGATAGAGCGCCAGGAAAGCGTCCCGCTCCTGCATTCGCGGGCAGTGCAACTAATGTGTCGCTTGCCACAGCACGGAAGAGCTGCTCGAACAGAAGCTGCACTACGGCAGTGCATGGGCAAAGAATGCACAGCTGCAACTCCGCTCGCCTCAAAGTGGAAGTCTGTGAGGATGGTGTCGATGCCGTTCTCCTCCCGCCACTTCAGGTGCGCCTGCGCAGCAGTGGCCACATGCCCGACAGCACAATTGCAGGGAAGACACAGCAGGAGGCAACTCCAGCAGCCCCAGCAGCGCCAAGAGCCACTGCTGGCTGTTCCCTGAGCCTGGGCCAAGCCATGCATGACCGCAGCCGGAGCTTCCCCAACATGCAGCAGCGGCACCGCCAAGGACCAGCCATCGATCAAGCCTGGCACGTGCGCAAGCCAAGCGCGTGCGCACCAGGAACATGGCCTGCGCGCGCTTCAGGTCGTGCTGGCGGGCGCGCAGGAAGCGGCGCAAGTAGTAGCGGTCTACGGCGGGGCAGGGTGGGGATGAGTGGGGTGCTAGTGCGAGCTCAGCGCATGACCCTCTTGGCAGGCCCTCTGCTGGCCAGCATGCTGCACCAGTCCGCCAGGGCATAGGAACACACTATGCACATCGTAGCTGCCCGACTGCACGGCAGTGCTTGGTGCAGGCGCAAAGGGGAGCGACGCACCAAAGATGGGTTTGAGCGGGCCGCCGGTGGCCTCCTCCAGCTGCTTGCGGAACTCGACCAGCAGGATCTCCTGCAGGGCAGGCAGCGGCAGCACGGCCAATGAATGCAGCAGCAAAGCAAGCACATGGACTGTTGAGGCGGCTGCTTCTGAGCAGTGACCAAGGCACACGAGTGAGAGCTTGTACAGCGTGCCCACTGCCTGCTGCCAACAGGCAGGGCACAGCTGCCGCCGCTGCATCCCAGCTGCACCAGCTGTCCGCAGCCCAAGCACCTCGCGCTCCCGTGAGATGCCCCAGTCTCGGTAGAAGTCGGCATCGCTCTTGTCAAGCTCCGGCAGGTCCTGCAGGCGGGCAGCCAGACAGCGGGCAGGAAAGTGGGCGGCAGCCACGTAGCGACCGCTTATGCGCAGCGACCGGCAGCAAGCTGGCTGGCCCCCGCACACCTATGCAGGCATCGAGGCGCCTGCACCCCCTCACCGGCGGCTGCGTGGAGCGGCGGCGGCGTGTGCGGTAGCGTGAGCGGCTGCCGGCGCGGCCCGTCAGGGTGATGAAGGACCCCGAGGCGGCGGTGGCGGGCGGCGACGCGCCGCCCCCCGTCGTGTCGCTCTCCTCATCGCCGCTGGCCCCCGTCCTCGGGTGCTTGGCTCCCTGCCGCTTGGGCGACAGCGCCCTGCTGTGGGGTGTCGGAGCACGGCGGTGGGGGCGGCGGGGTGAGGCCGTGTACCGCTGCGTCGGTGCCTACGTGCACCAGCAGCACAGCAGCTCACAAGCACCAAACGCTCCCAGTCCTCACCTCATGGCTCTGCTGGCCTGCCTCATGGCGCCCGGGCGCGGAGGGGAACGCCGCCGGGCAGTTGTTCAGCCGCTGCTGCCGGTGGTGGCGGCGGGTGGGCGGCGGCCGCTTGAGCGCGGCCCGTCGCTGCACTCACACCCTGGGGTGCTGCCGCTCCGACTGCCGCAGCCCGATTGGCCTGCCACTGCCCTAGGCAGCGCCCGCCACAGGAGCCCGCAACTACTGCCCGTGGCTCTGCAGGCGCCTCGAGGGTTTTGGTCGTTGCAGACCGATCCGATGCGCGGGAAGGCGCCGGACGCAGGGCGCGCGGACTGGGGAGGCGGGGCCCAAGAAACCCGCTGCCGCGCAGGCGCTCCCTTAGACCGCAGATCGCAAATATATACGCGCCAACGAAGCTGCGGATCGCGCCTCACCGGTGCAAGCTCCTCTGTGGAGCCGCATTGCCGCATGGGGGGCTGTCCTCCCTCCTGCGGCTCCAAGTCCCCCCCTACTGTCCCGATCGCCTACTGCCGGCTGTCGACACCATCTTCAATCGCCACAGGCCCTTGCGCCGCCCTCTTTCGGCCTCCTGCCACCGGGTCTTCCGCGCCATCCCGCCTTGCTCCCTCCAGCACCCATAGACGTTGAACCAAACCTGGTACGGGGCTCTGAGGCCTGCGCCAGCTCCTGCCGCCGCCCTCCTCCGTCTGCCACCGCCACCGCTGGTCCCCGCTCCGCGTCCAACCCTTTGCTGTCTGTGGACCGCAGCTCCCCGCGCGATGGCGCCATTCAACCTGGCTAGGTGGTTCATAGAGGGCGAGGTCGACTATGGTGCGTTCTGTTCAAACGCCCTGCCGCCTGCCAGCCCATCATGCTGTGCTACGCATTGCTCCCTCTGCTGCCCTGTTCTTGTGCCGTGACAAAGTGCCTCCTGGTTCTCGCAGACTGGTGGCTGGGGCAGCTGCAGTCGTGGGGACCGGTCGTGGCGGGGGCGCTGTTTGGAGCAGGTGCGGCGCATGCCCGCTGCGGGGCACACAAGGTCAAGGCCAATGTGCAGCCAGGGGCCGCAGCGTGCACACCCCACCCCCGAGCCGTCCTGACGGCGATGTTTTGCTGCCTCCTAACCTGATGCCGCAGGCTGGTGGTGCTGGGCGGACGCGCTGGTTTACCAGAAGGCCGTGGTGGGCTCGCCCTACCCATTCAGCTACAACTGGCCCGGCATCGTGGCGACGCTCGCGCTGGTCATGATCAACCTGCTGCCGCGGCGCGACCTGGCGGAAGCGGGCGACAGCCTGGAGGAGGGCGGAGAGGTGCGGCTGGTTCTGGGCAGAGCGCAGCGCCAGGTGCACGGATGTGCTTCAGCACGGAGGCACCACTTGGTGACGGGGGAGGGCAGCAGTGGCATTTTGGGGCAGCGAGGTAAGTATACAAATGCGGCGCTGCTTGCCAGCTTGCACCTGACCCACCCCCGCAGCCCCGCCCGACCCTCCTCATGCTGCAGTTCCGCGCACGGCTCTGGCTGTTTGTGTCATTCCTCATTGCGGCAGGCGCGGTGGCGGGCAGCGTGGCCGTCCTCATTGCGGCGCAGCAGCAGAAAGAGCTGGCGGGGCTGGGAGTGGTGAGCATTGCGGGGCGGGCAGTTGGTCGCCTGGGAGCAGGGCTTGTCCTGGGCAGCCTGGACAAGGGCGGCCGCTGCCTTGCCTGGGCATTGGCCTGCTTGCAACTGCCTGCCGCGCCTTTATTCCCCTGTGCAGGGCAGCGTGCTGCAGTGCGGCCTCATCCTGCTCAGCTCGATCTTGCTGTGGGCATTCCGCAGCGGCGAAAGCAGCAGCGGCTACGGCTACATCACGCACTGAGACCTGTTTGCGGCCCTGCCGACCCTTGCGCTGCACATGTTGGGAGCTCGGGGTCTGGCTTTTTTGTCCTGCTGGGCAGTGTTTAACATAAATAATCTTGCTTGCTTGACCGGGGCCAAGCCCGGGCAGCCACGGTGGAGGGGCAAGGGGTGCACCAACATGAACTGGCATCGGTCACGTTGTTGCATGGCATGCCACTCATACGCTTCCCACAACTCCTGTTTTACAAGCAGCCGGGTGTGGCAAGGGCAGTATGCAGGCCAGGCTGCGGCACTTGGGAAGCGACATGCGCACGGAAGCGCATGTGACCCCTGCCGGCCTGCCGGCCTGCCGGCCTGCATGAGGCGGCATGAGGCCGACATCGTGGGCGCGCCCTCCCTTTGCGCACAACTGCACGCAGGAGCCTTCATCGTCACATCCCGCACCTCGGGCACAGAGGAGGTAGGAGCCGCCCTTGCACAAGGGCTGCCCTTGCCGGCGCCGCGCCCCCTCTGCAGCCCCTCGCAAACAGCACAAGTCGGCAGGCTGTCCGTTGAAGCTGCGGCGGTCGCCCCCGCGGGCCGACACTTTCAGGGGCACCAGTTGCCCTCGCCGCTGCTGGCGACCCTTTCCGCAGTGCTGCTGGCCGTTGCTCTTGAGCAGTCTTTCAGTCCTCACCCATCCTCAGGTGCAGGCACAAAAAGAGAGGACACACACAGCTGACAGCAACTGCAGTAGTTGCGGCCCTGCCGGGGAGTCATGGCGGCGCAGGGGCAGTTCATCAGCATGCCCGGCGGCGGCGGCACTGAGGGGGACGACAAGAGCCACGGCCAGGCCTCCAAATCGCGCGCCTCACTCGCGGACGCCAGCACCGAGGACGTGGAGTCGCAGCAGGAGCTGAAGGGCTCTTTGCAGGCGGGCGCCAGCGGCCTGCGGCGCCGCAAGGGCGACAGTGTTGAGGAGGAGCCGGAGGCTGAGCCGGAGCTGGAGATGCAGCGCCACGGCACCTGGAAGTCGTGTGTGGGCCACATCATCACCGCCGTCATGTGCGTGGTGCAGACTCGGGCGGGGGGTAGGGTGCATTGCTTGTGCCAGCGTTCAGAAACAAACAGAGCTTGTGGAGGAAATCACGCTGCAGCTGACGCCGCTACCTTGCTTGCCACCCTTCATAAACTTCGTTTCAAAGCTCTGTTTGCAGTGGCTCGGGAGTGCTGTACCTGCCGTACTTTTTCGGTGAGTGTGTTGAAGGCCAGCACGCCATCCTGCAATTGAATGGCATGGCATGCCTGCACATCCCATACTTAACGCTGAGGCTACGTTTGCTAATTTGCCACCCCTCGCTGCTGCCTCACTCGCCTCCCTCCGCAGCCATTCTGGGCTGGATTGGTGGCATCATCATGACTCTGACCTTTGGAGCCATCACCTGTGAGCCGAAAGCAGAGGAGGCGGCCAGTGGGCCATGTGGTTGGCCCGCTACGAATGGGGCAGCTGGGACATGGACACCGCTTGTGCCCGTCCCCCTGTGTCTCTTCCCTCTATTGGTGTGGCCGCACCTGAAGTGGCTGCCCCATTGTGTGCCCACCCTTTCTTGCCACCATCAGGGTACACCTCCAGCCTGCTGGCTGACGCCATGGTTATTAAGGGCGTGCGGTACCGCACCTACCAGAGCGCTGTGGAGGCCGTGTTTGGCAGGAGGGGCGGCATCCTTCTGGCGGTCATCCAATACCCCAATCTTGTGCTCACCGCAATCGCATGTGCGCTGGTCGGGCACTGCTGCTGCTGCTGCTGCTGCTGCTGCTGCTGGTGCTGCTGCTGGTGCCACTGCCGCCTGCTGCTGCTGCTGCGCAAGTGAGGATGCAATGTGCAGCAGCAGCAGCCAGGTGCACCTGTGTTTACTGCCCTGGTCTGCTAGCGGTGGCGCGATCTTTGTGACCATCAGAATCACTTGTTTCTGTTTGTGACATGCCTGCCTGCAGATAACATCACCGCAGCCACCTCAATGAAGTATTTTGCGACCTCCTACAAGAGCTTCGCTGACACCAGCCTGTGCACGGCGGTGGATGAAACCACAGGTGGGATGGCAAGCCCCTGCTGCTGGGCCCCATGCCATAAAACCTGGCAGACTGTTTGGCTGTTGGTCTGCGCCACTGCACCAACTCCGCCCTTGTGGCGCCTGCTGCCCCAACTCGCAGGGTACTGCACAGATTGCAAACTTTGGGTATTTGGCATCATCTTTGCTGGCGTCCAGCTGTTCATGAGCCAGCTGCCCAACCTGGTGAGGGGCAGGGCTGCAGCCGGGCAAGCCGGTTCAGCTGGTGGGCAGCGAGGAAAGTACTGAACACTCAATCTTTGCGAGTGCAAGGACCTGGCAGGCGTGTGCAGTAAGGGATTGCAGTCCGTCAGCTCTTTCTAAATCTGCATTTCTATCACAATTCTAGCAAACAAAAGTGGTGAATGTCGAAGATTGCAAATGCTCGGTGGTTCATCCTGTCTCAATAGCCTGCCAACCGCCGCCCTGCCTGCCTGTCCAGGACTCGGCTGCCTGGGCAAGCGCCATCGGCATGTTGATGAGCTTTGGGTACTCCTTCCTGTGCCTTGGCATGAGCATCTACCAGCTGGCCACAGGCAAGTGGCTGCCAAGCGCAGTCCTTTCTGCATGAGAGACAGATGGTAAAACCTGCAGATGCATTCCTCACTGAGCTCAGTCGCGCCTTAATCGGATCTTCATGTGCCCTTCCCTTCACGGGATTGCAGACGGCGTGCAGGACACCAGCGTCTCAGGCTATCCTGTCAGCCGGACTGGTGCATCGCAGAAGACTTTTGACATCTTCAACGTGAGCATTGCATGTGGCGCAAGCCCTAGGACGTGTGAATGTGTGTGACCTGTTGCGGCTCAAGCCTACGCCCAGCTAGCCCCGCCCCTTGGCCACTCCAAACATTTGTCCACCCGCTGTGCCTTGCAGGCCTGGGGTGGCATCGTGTTTGCCTTCTCGTTCAGGCAAGTTTGCAAGGTCTGGCAGCTGAAGGAGGGCAACACAAGGGAGGCTCGCAGGGGAGGAAACTGCCTGGCGGTTGCAAATCCAGCCTTACACTAAATGCTGCGTTTCTGCCTACGTCTTGCACGCGCAGCTTCATCCTGATCGAAATCTCGGACACTCTAAAGGTGTGCCAGGGCGGGCAGGGCCCGGCAGGTTGTTGGATGTCAAAGCCACTTTACTGTGCGGTGTGCCACGTGGCATGCATCTGCACCGCCCCCATTTTCTGCCTCCCCACCTCCAGGACGGAGGCAGGGGGCCCGTGTGGCACATGAAGCGCGCAGTTTGGGTCGGCACTCTTGTCATCACCGTGTTCTAGTGAGGACATGGGGTGGGGGAGGAGGCAGGAAGAGGTCAGAAGCGTTGGTGTTCCCACCTTGGATGCTCAGCCATCTGACTCCTGCGCCCGTCCTTTGTCCGTGTTTAAACCTCTGCCCAACCTGTGTCGTTGCTGCAGCTTCTTTGTTTCGGTGCTTGGCTACCTGGCATACGGCGAAACCGCCCTGTATGGTGAGATTTCGTGCTAGCAGCAGCAGCAGGGCAAGGTGGGACAAGCATTGGCATACGTGCCACCTCCGCGCCCTCCCCATGCCAACCTGCCTCCTTTGCCCAAACCCCCCCTTACAAAACGAAAAAAGCCAACAATTATATCATAGATTTCTGGTCTAATTCCAACTCTTACTTCCCGACAACCGAGGTGCGGACGAGCTGGACAAGGGCGCATGGCAGGGCTGGCCCACAGCTCCTTACAGTGACCGCCAGGCTGGCCCTTCACATTGCTTGCTGCTGCTTCTGCTGCACCGTGCTGCTGTTGAGAGCGTTGTTGCTGCCGCTGGGCTGCAGGCCACCACGAATGTCGCGCGCGCTGCGAATATGATGGTGCTAATCCACATGATACCAGCGTGAGCTGCCTCGCGGCTTGGCAGCCTGCCCTGTGCATGCCGTCAGCCTGCAAACACGCCACAGCTGGCCTGCACTGACCCAGCCCTGCGCCCGATCGTTGCTGCCGACAGGTACCAGGTGTTCTCTCAGCCCGTGTTTGCCGCCATTGAGCGCACCATGCGCCACCGCAAGGGCTCGCGCCTGGCCGCCACCCGCCGCTGGACTTTCCGCCTGCTGACCCGCTCCCTCTGTGAGCAGCGCAGCACGGCTGCTGGCTTTGCTGTAAAGCTGCTGAGCAGAGAACCAGGCGCATGCGATTGGCAGAAGGGTTCTCTGTCTGACTGTGTCGTTCAGCCAGCTGCATGCTGCCCTACTGGACGTAAGTGTCTGCTGATCTCCCTGGCTGCCACACTCCCCTGACCGCAGACGTGGCTGTAGTTTGTTTCGTCGCCATCGCGCTGCCCTTCTTTTCCGACTTCGTGGGGCTCATTGGCGCCCTCGGCTTCTGGCCAGGTGAGTGGCAAACGCATGCACGGCTTCATTACGGAGTGCCTCATTCATGCAATGTGATTGCAACCCAGCTCCCCCCTCCCTTCTTCGCAGCGACCGTGCTGTTCCCGGTGGAAATGTACCGAAAGCTGCACAAGCCCGGCAAGTGGAAGACCATTTGGCTGGAGAGCCTCAACGTCTTCTGCTGCCTCATCACCGTGAGTGGGGCCCGGCGTTGGACACATGGCAGCTATGTACCGTGCCTGCTGTGGCCAATGCAATGTTGGGCACACTACTTGGCTTTTGCGGCGACAGTAATGCTATGATGCTAGTAGAGAGCACACTCGGTGTGGATGCCCCACCGAACGCCAGTGCTGTTGCCCTCCTGCTGCATGCAGATCTGCGCCATCATCGGCTCCGTGCAGGTGCGGTCCGCTTGCTGCCGCCGCTGCCGCCGCTGCTGCTGCCGCTGCTGCTACCGCTGCCGCCGCTGCTGCTGCCACTGCTGCTACCGCTGCCGCCGCTGCTGCTGCCGCTGCTGCTACCGCTGCTGCTGCTGCTGCTGCACGCATGCTGGCCCTCCTTCTAGCGTGCCCTGGCCACTTGTTGCCCCTTGGCCTGAGGTTCCACAGGTGTCTTGCAGCGACATTTGTTGCGCGGCCCCCTCCTGCCGCAGCTCATTGTGCGGGACGCCTCAAGCTACAGCTTCTTCTGAGCTCACTGCAAACAAGACAACCTGCAAACACTGGGCCGGCTATACAGCAAGGTGCAAAGCTATGCCGCCCACCTACACTAGCTCTGCTGTCGCGTTGAGCTGCGACTAAAAACATGCGAGGCCATGCGCCCAACGAACGTCTTTTCCAGCGCTGCCATCTGTTCACATGTCTCAGTTTATCCGGAGCAGCTGCAATGCACCGTTTCCCATTTGCACCCATCCTGCCAATCGCGCTATGGCTCATGCAACAGCTTAACATGGGCGAGAGGAACCCTCCCTAGCTTGCCTGCTTCCCTTCCACTTGTTGTGTTCCCGCATTGCCTTGTGAATCAAAGTTACAGACCGCAGTGGCGACGTTGAAAGGGAAAGCAAGCATAGGACAGGAGAGCAGAAGCAGTTGTGAACTTGGCCCATATCATGGACGTCACGAGGCGGCCACTGCTGCCGCACCCGCCTGCGCCGCCGCCGCCTGCGCCTTCTGCACCTCCTGCTGCAGCTTCACCAGCTGCATGGGCAGGTGTGGGGAGGAGGCCTTCTTGCAATTAATACCCGAAAGAACAGCTGCATGCACAGAGCTGGCACATGGTTAAGGCAAGGCAAGGGACACCACATGAGCAGGCATGGGCAGCCACCATCCACGTGCAAGCTGGGAACTGACGAGGGCGCGCCCCAGGTGCAGGGCATGGGTGCCGCACCTGCGCCTGCTTCTTGCCCTGCTTCTCCTCCAGCTGTGCCAGCTGGCTGTCCAGCCGCCGCAGCTCGCCTGCAGGGTGACCAGGCAGGCAGGGTGACCAGGCTGATGCATGACAAATGGTGAGGGCGCGCCGGACGGTGCGGCGTCATCTTGCAATGGCAGCGGCCAAAGGGCAGCGCCATGCCAGGGCTGGCAACACAGCCAACTTTGCTGCTGCTGAACCCAGATTCATGCATTGCGAGGTGCGGTGTGTATCCAGAAATTCGACTTAGCCGCATATGGCGCGCCGCCATGTCGACGCAAACCAAAAACCAGAGCAGGCACGCACCGCCAATGAACTCCAGCCGCTTGCCCACGTTGGCTGCCGCCTCCCCGGGCTCCTGCCGCACCAGCGCCGGCCCAATCATCTTGTACACGGCCGCATCATCTGCCAGCAGCTTCAGCTCCTGCATGGACGGAACAGGACGGGAGGGAGGTGCACATGAGTTTGAGCTGCCTCCAGACCGCTGCCGCCGCCGCCGCCACTGCTCCCGCGCGCACCTGCAGCACCATCTCGTTCTCGTGCTGCTGCTGCAGCGACTGCTGCCGCACCCGATGGTTCTGCTGCACGTCTGCAGCGATGGGAGAGCAACGGAGAGGCGTGAAGGGTGGCGGCGTTCAGACTGTGTCCACACAGGTCCACAAGGCCTCCCGAGCACTTGCCTAGCTGGATCTGCCTGAATTCTTCTAGGCTGGCCTGCAGCTGCTGCTGCAGCGCTTGCACGGCGGCCATGGGGTCGCTGCTCTCCTCTGCTGCACGGTTTGGGAGCGTCCTGTGTATCGAACCGGGCTGCGACAGGCCTGATCACGCGCTGGAATCGTTTCCCAGGTCGCAGGGGCGCAGTCAAAGCAGGACGGAAATGTGCTTCGTGCTCTGCAGGCTGCGCCGCTTGGCAGCTTGCAAGCCGACTCATCGTGGTCGTACGGCACAGCTTGCCAAGCTGCACACCCCTTGCAGCGCTGCCTGCCGTGTTGGGCGGCAAGCTCGAGCAGGACGGGCGCTGTGACGCCTGCCACGCACTCAACGCTGCGATCCACGCGCTTTGCACCTCTTTAGGAAGCTCGCAGCACCTGCAGCAGCGCCGCCGCGGCGCTCCCCGCCCAAAACTCGCTGCTCGCTCCGCAAGCAGGGCCCAGCAGCCATGGCGCACGAGGGCGAGCACACGGGCTCCACGCCCATGTTTGCCATCTTCCTGCTGAGGTGCGCCTGGCCTGCCGCCGCCGCCGCCGCCGCCGCCACCGCCGTACTTCACTGCCTTCGGGGCTCGAATCTTCGCAAGCGATCGGCCCAAGCAGTCCCCTCCCTGCCTCACACTGCCTCGACTGCTGCAGCATGTACTCGCTGTTCCTCATCCCATACACCCTGTGGCGCTTGGGCGGCGGAGGCAGCGATGAGGCCGAGGTGCGGCCGCGTCGGTTGCGGCGGCGGTTGCGGAATGGCATGCCTGCGGAATGGCGTGCCTGCCGCTCAGCTGTTGCTTGCACCGTGGCATGATGATGATCAAGCGCAGGCTGAATGCCCTGTCCATCATCCAATCATGCACCACTCGGCGGCCGCTGCAGCGCTTGTTGTGCACCACCCGCCGCCCCCCTTGCCCCCCCTCTCTGGTGTCCGCAGCGTGTCAAGACCTGGCACAGCAAGAAGGGCGGTGAAAAGAAGGGGGAGAGCTGGGCCAAGCGCCTGCGCGCCACCTTCAGCGGCCGCATGATGCTGGCCTGGCTGGCCTGGGCGCTGCTCATCTGGTGAGCTGCCGTGGAACAGCGGATGGCTGATGTGCTACGCTGTTCATTCTATGCAGGCAGTGCCGCAGCGGGCTGTTTAGCTTCTGCTCTTGCGCCGCTGGATCGGTGGTTTGCAGCAGCGCCGCCCGACATGCCGGTCATTCCGCCCTGCTTCCTTGTGCAGGTTTGTGAAGCACAGCGTGGGCGGCATCGAGAACTTTGACCCCTTTGCCATCCTGAACGTGAGGAGGAGCGCAATGCAGGCGGCCCCATGCTGCTTTGCGTTGCCCTGGCAAGCGTGGCTGAGCAGCTGAGCCAAGCTGGCCATCTTACTCGAGACCGGCTTCAGCACCATTATTCCAGCTAGCTGCCGCCATACTTTGCTCTTGCGGTGTCCGACCAGGCGTGCCAGCTATGCCGTGGTTGTGCAGGTGCCTGTGGACGCCAGTGATGCGGACATCAAGAAGGCGTACCGCAAGCTGTCGCTGCAGGTGCAGTTTGTTTGCAGCGTTGTCCTGCTCAGTCTGTGCACAGGAATGCCAGCAGGCTGCTGGTTGTCAGCCCATGGCGGGCTTCATGGCAGCAGACAGGATGCTGCACTCAAGTCGGTGCCAAGAGGGAGCATTGAGAGTGGAGCACTGCAAGCGCTTGCTGGCCAGTGTTGGGTAGGCTGACACTGTTGGCGCATCAACAACGCCCGTGAATGCGGTGCTCGTGCTGTGTGCAGTACCATCCTGACAAGAACCCCGACCCCAAGGCGCACCAGTACTTTGCAACCTACATCGCCAAGGCAAGAAGGGGTGGTGAAGTGCCAGCGGTTACTTGGCTTGCTTGGTTTGAGGCAACTGGATTGCTGCTGCTGCCTGCGGCTCCCACGCTGCGTGTCTCATCATTCAAAAGCTGCAGACCTTGCGCTGCACACTCTCTCCTGGCCAGACGGGTTTCGGCGGCAGGCTCACCTCAGTGATATGCACCAATTTTGCTGTGCTGTGCAGGCCTACAAGTCGCTGACCGACGAGGTCAGCAAGGAGAACTACAAAAAGTACGGCCACCCAGACGGCCCGCAGGCCATGAGCGGTGCGTGAGCCAGCCATGCGTTTGTGCTGATGTTGCAGGGACGATGGGCCGCACGGTCGAAACAGTGCTGCATGCAAGAAATTGCAGGCTACCTAGCTGCTCCAGATCTGCCGGTGCTCCGTACCTTTCGTTTCCTGCTCTCAGTCTCCGTCGCCCTGCCCGAGTGGTTCTTCTCCAAGGACAAGCAGACGGCGCCTCTCATTCTGCTGGTCCTGCTGTTTGGCGGCATCGTGGCGCCCCTGGGCATCGCAGCGTGGTACCTCATGGGCACGCAAAAGTGAGTGTGGTGGAGGAGCAAGGGGCTGATGCCAGGTGTGGTGCATCAAGTCAACTCCACCCCACCCCTCCGCAACGCTTTCGCTCACGCTACCTGCCCCTCACCTGCCCTGCCAGGTATGTGGGCCCCAACCAGCTGATGGAGGAGACGATCCAGCTGTTCCTGGACCCGCGCTATGGAGTCAAGCCCTCACAGGTGCGTCCTGCCCTTGCGGAGGGGCGCCTTCTATGCTGCCCGGCCCCCTGGCCCGCACTGCTTCAGGCGGCACTGTTGACCTCCCCTGTTCACCTCCCCTGTACCACCTCTTTGTGCTGCTTCAGGCGCTGGGCAAGATCCCAGACACTCTGGTGTGCGCCTTCGAGTTCATCCAGCTGCCCACTCCCAAGGTGGGCGGCACGTGGGGAGGGAGCTTTGGATAGAGGCCTAGCAGTGGGGGCACGGATCAGCAAGGCATCATGGGACCATTGTGCTCGGCACCAGCCAGCACCTGCCAGCGCAGTAGGCCGCACTTTGGGACGCTCTAGTGCCTGGCAGATGCATTTGCACGTCCGCCAAGTGCACCGCAAGCCCGCCGTTGCATGTGCAGGAGCAAGGCCCTGCGCTGGATGAGCTGAAGCGCATGGTGACGCGGCTGCACCCCGACCTCAAGGATGCCAAGGCGGCCTTCTGGAAGCGCCGCACTTCGGTGCTCAAGGTGCATGGGGTTTGCGGAGTGGGCAGCTGGACTCTGGAGGGACCCAGCGGTAGCTGCTCATTTCATTGCGCTATACAGCGTGCAGTAGCAGGCCAGTGTGCCAGGCAACTACATTGCAGCATGCTGCTGCGTGCGCTGCGGCTGGGGAACCCACGCACGGTGTCCTGCTTCCGCTCCCCTTTGTCTGTACCGCAGGTGCACATGCTGCTGCTGGCGCACCTCGCACGGGAGGAGATCCCGGCGGCGCTGCAGCGCGATCTGCACTTCCTGCTCACCAAGGGGCTGCCCATGCTGCAAGAAATGCTGGCCTTGGCCACCGCGCCGCGCGTCAAGGTGGGGCGGACCTCGCCTGTGTCGCTCTGTCTGTCGCTGATATATCGCAGGTGACGGCTGGGCCATTGGCAGAACAGGCGCTCTCAACCCAGCTTTATCTGCGTGACTGTTGCCAACGGCAGCAAGGTGGTGTCCCATTGTTGGCATGTCGATCTCTGGCTGCTCCTGGTCTTCATCACCACCTCCTGCCGCAGCCGGGCTACGGCTGGCTGGCGCCCACTGTGGGGTGCATCGAGATGATGCAATGCATGGTCCAGGTGCGGCAGGGCCCTGGCTGGCTTGCTGGAACCTTGCGAGCGGCATCACAGCGCAGCACTGGGAGCGTGCCCATGCATTGCGCGTCTGTGCACTGGAGCGTGTTTAGTCCGACCCCGATGCCTGTTGCCCACTGCGCCACCACTAATACTCCTGGCCTCCAGGCGGTGCCGCTGGCAGCCAAGAAGGCGGTGCACGTCGGCAAGTCGGCGGAGAGTGCAGCTGCGCTGCTGCAGCTGCCGCACTTTGATGACGGCGTGCTGCGCAAGCTGCAGAAGCGCCGCGTCAAGACGCTGCCGGGTGAGCGGGTGGCGGCAGCTGCTGCTGTCCCACAATCCAAGCCATGTTCGCTCTGCCCCTTGGGGACCCGGTCGATGGCCCAAACTGTATCCCACTGCCTGCTTCCCCGGCTGGCACCCTGCCTGCCGCAGAGCTGCAGCTGCTCACCGCTGAGGAGCGGCTGGAGGCGCTGCAGGCGGCGGGGCTGAGCGCGGCGCAGGTGGAGGATGTGGAGACCATGCTGTCGGGTGGGTGGGAGTAGGGCTCGGTTGGACTGGATGGTCTGGTCTGGGCTTGGGGGACATTTCCGGGGTGACCTGTGGAGTGGCGCAGGGTTCTGCAGTGCGGCAGGGTGGAGTGGTGTGAGTCCTTGCTGCTAATCTTTTCTTGACCATTCACCTCCCACCGCGCCCGCAGCCATGCCCACGGTCTGGGTGTCGGCCCAGTGCTCTGTGGAGGTGGACGGCGAGGTGGACGATGGCCTGGTGCTGGAGTGCGACATCGTCACATGCACTGTGCAGGTGCGGCCTTGTGGCCGGCAGCTACGAGCTTGGGCTGCTCCAGGCGCTGGGGCCCGTGCATGCGTGCAGGACCGCTCGTTACGCCCAGCCCGCCTCAATCCACCCTGGCCGGCCCTGCATTTCCACGCTGCAGGTCATGCTGACGCGGCCCAGCCACATGGTGTCCGGCTTTGATCCCGACTCCATCAAGGGCAAGGCGGCGCTGGTGAGTGAATGGCGGCGGTGCTGTATGGCCCAGACCTGCTGGCAGTGCAAGGGTTCTCAAACAACTCTGTGCTTGCTCTGCCTATGCTGCACGAGCGAGGACCTGCACGTAGTGCTGGCCACTTGCTTGATAGCCCCTTGTGTATGCACTGCCACACTGCCTCTCATGCTACTGCTGCTTGCTCACCCTCGCAGGCGTATGCGCCGCAGTACCCGGTGCCCAAGGAGGAGCGCTGGTATTTCCTGCTGGCCGACCCCTCTGTGGTGCGTGGCAGCCCGCTGATGGACGGGACGGGCACTAAGGGCGGCACACTTGCGGCTGCATGGGCTGGCACGTAGTGCGTCTAACAGCGTAGCCGCAGTTCTTGCTTGGAGCCCACCAGCAACTACAATGAACAACTATCAACGGCCAGCTGCTTTTGCCACACCCCGTTGCCCCGTGCAGAACGCCACGCTGGGCATCACTCAGGCCAACCTGCTGCAGGTGCGCACAGCACTAGAGCCATCAGCTATTGTGCCGCCTACCCAGCGGGGCAATAATTCCTTGCTCGACCCCAATGGAGCTACTGCTCGCAGCAGGCCTGCTGGTCCAAACTGAGCGCACCCCTGTCTGCATCCTGGCCACAGGCTGAGGCCATTGGCGCTCGCTACGCCTCCAACTGGTCTGCCAAGCACACCAACCCTGCGGTGCGCTTCTGCGGCTTTGCAAATGCGGACCAATGGCTTGAGGGGGGCCTCGTGTGTGTGTGTGTGTGCAGCACTCCATCCTGCTGCTCAGATACTGCCACCCTGCTGCAATGCCATCTTCTTCCTGCGGCTGTGTTCCCGTGCAGGTGGCGGCGATGAAGGGCGAGGGCGGCGACAAGGCGCGGGCGGCAGGCGGCAGCAGCAGCGGCGCCAACCCACTGCTGGCGGGCACCAAGTTCGACCCCTTCGGTGCCAACGGCGAGGAGGTGAGCAGGGGCCAGCATCACAGCCTGCCGCCTGCGGTAATGCCAGTTGCATGTGGCCACCTGGCGTGCCCACACGTTGCCGTCGCAAACCAGCTCGGTACAGCTACAAGCATGTGCTGCAAGTCCTCCCGTTGCTTCTCCCCAGGCGCTGGACAGCAGCCTTGAAGAGCTGGGCCAGACGTTTGAGATCAAGTTCTACGCGCCCTTCTCCGCGGGTAGGGGGCGGCGGGTCAGCTCAGTGGCAGCCAGTGTGGCGGTATGCTGGGACCTGGTCCAGGCCTGCGCCCAGCATACCGTGCAGCAGCCAGGAATGCATGCTGTGCGCATGCATGTCTGCCCCAGCTGCCCTATATTGCCTCTGCCCATGCGCCTCGCTCATGCCCTGCCCCGCCCCCTGCAGGCAAGTACGACCTGCAGCTGCTGTGCATGCCCGACTCGTGGGTGGGCTGCGACAAGGTGGTGCCCATCCGACTCAAGGCGCGCCAGTTAGCAGCCGGTTTGGCTTGCGGGGCGGATGGAATTGCTTTCTGTGTTTCCCGCCCTTGGCCCCTATTGCTGCGTGGAGCCCTGCCCGGCCTCTCCACCTTCTGCCAACCTGCAATGCTAAACTTCCTCCCTCAATGCCTGCCCCAACCGGCCTGCAGGTGGAGGCGCGCACTCGGGCGGACCGCGAGGGGCGCGGCCGCCGCGGCATAGGCCTGCAGCGCTCTGCAGAGAGCGAGCAGCTGGTCAACGGGCGGGCAGGCTCTGATGCTGGCTCGGATGCGGCACACAGCGGCGGCGAGGAGGAGGAAGAGGAGGATTATGATTCGGGTGGGTGCGGGGGCTGTGATGCTGCTTTGAAGGGCCCTGTGGTAGCCAGCCATGCTGTATGATGTGGCGGCTGTTGAGCTCCCTGGAAGCTCTCAATGCAGTTGCAGCCCCTGCTGGGCTTCGTCGACGGGCACCGCTCTGCGTCCCAGCAGAGCCGTAAAGCCTGTTAGCCAGCCCCGTTCAAGGCGCGCTGCTGCACTCCCCGCAGATGAGCTGGGCACTGAGGAGAGCGGCAGCGAGGGCGAGGAGGGGGCAGAGTCAGATGACGAGTGATCAGCATGTTCCAAGCGCTCTGGTCCAGCACAGCACCTGCGCCGGTTCGCGCTGGGTCGCAGCAGGCTCTCCAGCTGAAATCATGTCTGTTCCAATGCGTCTCTGCACTGCATCCTGCCCAACCTTTTGCTTTTGCTTTGCTTTTCCTGCCGATCCATTGCCTTTCATCCTTTACTTTCACTCACATGCAACAAAACCCAGTGATGTGACGACAGCAGTCTGCTCAGGGGCGGTAGGGCAGCCCCTCCTCCGCCAGTGCAAGCAGCACCTCCAGCGCCTCACGCCGCACGCTCTCCAGCCGCTCCAGCACCGCATCGCTGGGCACGCCCTCCCCAGTGCTGCCGCCGCTGCCGGCTGAACTGGCCTGCTGCCCACCCTCGGCTCGCTCCAGCATTTCCTGCTGCAGTGCGGCCACGCACTGCATGAAGCGGCCGGGGCGCACCCACTCCTGCGGCGCCTCCGCCGCCTTGCGCGCCCGCTCAAAGGTGGTGAGCGGCGTGCCGCGCTGCGCGCCGATGCCCTGCGTGTCGTGCAGCCGCTCGCGGTCGTCCTCAAACGCCCACTCCAGCAGCGCACGCCTGCAGGCGGGAGCATGAAGTTGGGTGGCAGCAGGCTTGGGGCAATGTGCACCGCAAACGAGCTGGGACAGCTTGATTGGCATGGCGCGCGAGCCTGCATGATTTTACCGGGACACACCGCAGCAAGCGGGGATTGCGGGCACCCCTCGATGCACGCCGCAAGCAGCATGTGCAGCGTCTCACCGCTCGTCCGGGGCGCTCAAACCCATGAGGCGTTGCACGAAGGCCGTGTCCGCCTTTGGCACAGCCCCGGCTTGCCGGAATGGCAGGCGCAACGCGTCCGCCTCGCGCGAGCCGGCCGCCGCACCGCCCTGCACAGCACAGGATCCAGGCGAGAGACTGTGTGCATTTGATGCCAACGCACATGTTGCATCACGCTGATGATGCATCCCTGCATACTGGCAAATCCAGGCAAGGCACACAAGGACAGGGTAACTTGGTGGGCCACCCCAGCCCGTGGGGTGCGTGCCTGCAGGTAGCTGGCCTCCGCCATCAGCTGGTGCAGCTCCTCCCGCATCACCACCAGCCGTGCCAGCAGGCGCCTGGTCACAGCAGAGGAGAAGAAGAGGGCAACAAGCGTCAAAACAGGCGCCCACAGGTTCACATTCTCGAGGGCGACTGGGCACTGCCGTTCACAGCCTGCCCTCAAGGTTTGCTAACCCATCAGGCACGTCCCATGGACAAGCCGCGCTCGTGCCAGCCACCCCTCAGCGGGCGCACCTGTCGGGCACCTTGGGCAGCAGCTCCATGTCAGAGATGATGCGCGACACGCTGGCCTCCAGGTCAGCGGCCAGGCAGTACAGGCTGCCGCTGCCCTCACCGCCGCTGCCCTCACTGCTGCCGCCATCCTGCTCGCTGTCACCCACAATTTCCGTCTCCTGGGGCACGGCGTCTGTGGACAGCAGGGCATACCGTTTGAGCAGCGCCAGGCGCTGCTGGCCGTCGGGAGCGGCCAGCGCCGCCTCCATGAGGCGCACCTCCGGGGGCAGCCGCTCGCTCAGCCGGCGCAGCACCTCGTCCCGCACCATCAGCAGCAGCTCTGTGTGAGACAGGTGGGGAGGGAGTTGAAGTGGTCAGACTGCGCAGGCGGCTTGAACAGTAGGCTCCATCGGGGGGGACCTGCAAACCGTGCACACTCATGGTTACCAACACATGCAACAGGCGACGTCCGGTTCAGCACCCACCTGCCACCTCGGCCGCGCCCCTGTCGCTGGCCCCCTGGATGTAACTGTCAAGCGTGGCGAGGAAGGTGCCGTCCATCTGCTCCAGGCGCCGCCCCACAGCCGTTGCCACCGCTGCCGCCGCGCCGCCGCTGGCTGCCGGCTGGCCCTGGCCGCCCTCCTCCTGCCCCTCTGCTTGGGTGCAGGCAGGGGCAGCGTGCGGGTGGTGACCACGCACGAGGACTTGACGATGGCATGCAGCAGTTCTATCCCATCCTTAATGCAGGCGAATGTATGTTTGCTGCAAAGCGAACAACCTGCCATGCTCACCCATGACGTGGGTCACAGCGGCGTCCAAGAAGAGGTCCCGCGCCACCTCCTGAATCATGTCATCGATCAAAGTTGCGCTGGCCTCCACCTGCTGCATCACTGCTGGGTGTTCAGGATGCAAAAAGGGCGAGGCTTCAGGCAGTGATGGAGGCGAGACGTTGGGCAGCGGCAGCGGAGGCGGCGGCGACCGCGCACCCTTGGCCTGCTCAGCCTCCTGGCTGCTGCTAGCCCACACGCGCTCCAGCCTGCGGCTATGCCTGGGGCTGCATTTGGGCTGGCTGCTGGGCTGCTGGGCCGCTGCCCCGCCGCGGCAGCGAGCGGCTGGCGGCCTGTGTAGGCTTGCCCAGGACGGCGCGTGCTGCATGATGGACCTCAACATGTCACAGTTCACATGCATTGAGCAGCGGTGCACGGGCAGGCACCTGGCCGCCGCCGCTGCCGCCGCCGCCGCTGCCCGCATGGGGTCCTTGCAGCAAGCTTAAGCGGTTGGCCCTCCTTCTATCGCGTTCGATCTGCAGGCTCAGTGTCACAGAACGCTTGGGGCAGCGCTGCAGGCCGCCTGGCGGAACCTGCCGCTGTTCAAGCGTGCCGGGTCCTCTCAGGCAGGCGCTCTGGCCTTGCGTTGCACTTGAGGGTCCTTTGCAGCGGCCACGGCAGAAGGCGGCTCACTCTCCCTCGCACCGCCACTGCCGCCGTTAGAGGGCCGCTCGTCGCCGACGGCCACGGCAGCGCCATGCCCCTCACACCACAAGCCGTCCTCGCCAAGTTTTTTGGCTTCAGCAGCTTTCGGAACTGCCAGCAGGTGGAGAGGGTTAGCGGCAGTTTGGAGCGACACTGCAGGCCTGCTGTCCCGCCCTGGCGTTACGCTGCGGCAACGCAAATGCAACACTTCCCGGCTCTGACTGTGCGCTGCCCTGCACGTTGCCCTTCTGTTCGCCCGCAGGGTGTGATTGATGCCGTGCTGAATGAGGGCGCCGACAACTTGGTGGTCATGGCAAGTTGGTTGGAGAGTTGCCGCCGACTGATGGATGCTGTGCCCGCTGCAGCTGTGCTTTCTGCATGTTCCTTTACCTGAACCTGCCGCTGCCTGGCCCCAACCCTGCACCCTGTGCAGGCCACGGGCGGCGGCAAGTCGCTGTGCTACCAGGTGCCGCCGCTGGTGCTGGGCAAGCCTGCGGTGGTCATCAGCCCGCTCATTTCGTTGATGGAGGACCAGGTGGGTGGGGAAGAGTGAAAGGGTGTTGCTCTTCACAGCTGCAACCGCATCCTTTGCCAGAGCAGCGCTCTTCGATTCTGCACAAAACTGTCGACGGTACTGAGAGCATGGCATGTGGTCATCTCCTTGCTCCCCCAGGTGATGGCCCTGAGCGCCAAGGGCATCCCCGCCTGCTTCCTGGGCAGCGCCCAGCTGAGTCTGCAGGTCAAGGACGACGCTTGGCGCGGTGAGAAGCGGGGCTGCCACTGAGCTGCCACCCACGCACGTGCCCGCCGTTGGGAAGCCGGGGACGACATATGTGTGCCTGCTGGCTGCCTGTACCCTCCACCCACCCCACTCAAATTTCCCTCCGCATGTTCCGCGCAGGGAAGTACCAGTTCATCTACATCACCCCCGAGATGGCCTCCGTCTCCATCGACCGCCTGCGGGCTCTGCAGCAGGCAGCGGTGCGTTGCAGGGAGTGTTGATAGGTTTGTGACACTGTCTCGAGCTGCTCTACTGCGCAGCAAGGTCAACCTGCGGTGCATGGCCCACCTGCATGGTCAGCCGGCTTTGCACACATGCTCACCATCTACGGCAGGGCCTGTCCCTGGTGGCCGTGGACGAGGCGCACTGCATCTCAGAGTGGGGCTTCGACTTCCGCACAGAGGTGGGCGGGTGCAGGGGGAAGTGGGTGGGCCGAGATGTCACGTTGTGGTATGTGGGAAGTATGGACGTGCGAGTGATGCACTCTCGGGTGAGCCACCGAGCTGGCAAATCCGTGTGGTTTTGCGACCATTCTCCGGCTGCTATACTGTTACCCCTGTGCTGTGCAGTACCGGCACCTGTATAGGCTGCGAGAGGCACTGCCGGATGTGCCGTTCATGGCGCTCACTGCCACCGCCACACCCAAGGTGAATGGGGCACAGCCAAGGGGAGACCATGTGGTGCTTGCACGTCAGATGCATCAAGCGGGCCATAGCCAGCCATCCTGCGTTGGCCAGTTGGCAGAGACCCACGACAGCTGCCAAGCATTCTGGTCGCTGTCCCCTGTTGCCGCCAGGTTCGGGACGACATTGCCGCCAACCTGCGCCTCAAGCCCAACGCCCGCAAGTGAGGCTGGCTGTGGCTGGCTGTTCTGTGCATTAGCCTGCCAAGCCAGCCGGGTTTGCTGGAACTGCATGTAGGTGCACACACTGCTGTTGATGCACCTCACATGTGGAAGCAGGTGTGCTGCATTGAATGGCTGCCCACCCCTTGCATGCGCTGCAGGTGGGTCATGAGCTTTGAACGGCCCAACCTGCACTTCAGCGTGCAGCGCAAGCAGGCGGCGCTGACCGCCAACTTTGGCCCGCTGCTGGCGGCGGCGGGTGAGGCACGGGGCGGGACGTTGTGGTGACGGCGGGCTGACTCCCTAGGTGTATGGTCGACAAGGAGGGAGGCAATGCAAGTGTTTTGGCTGGCCTCCTGCCCCCCAACCATGCAGAAAAGGGAGAGCTGGAGCCCACCATCACATACACGCTGACCAAGCGGGAGGCGGCAGAGATCGCGGCAGAGCTGGGGGTGCGCCCCAGGATGACGCAGCCTCCTGATCCACCCAGCGTGCCATGCCTGCATGCTTTATGGTAGCCGCTGTTCACTGCCTGTACTGCCTTGCCTACCACGCAAGCCCGTTCCTTGCTGCACCCTTGCGCAGGCGCGGCCAGGCCTGAGGGGCCGTGTGGCCGCATATCACGGCGACCTGTCGGTGCAGGCGCGGCGCGACGTGCACGCTGCCTTCATGCACGACCGCCTCACCGTGGTGGTTGCCACGGTGGCGTTTGGCATGGGTGCGTTTTGCAGCACAGTGCCCCGGGGCGGAGTGGGGGCTGGTTAGGCTTGTGGGCAGCGGCGGTTTGCTGTTCGGCAGCGTCAGTTCACAGGCTGCTCATCTGCTGTCCACATCTTGAGCCTCCACCCCTCCCACACCGCCAGGCATCGACAAGGGCAATGTGCGCCACGTTTTACAGTAAGCTGAACAGGGGTCGTGGCGGTGCATGAATGGGCTGCGCTTGGCACAGCCATGCAGCAACACGCCTCCCAGCCACCTGCTTCCTAGGCTGCTGAGCAATTGATATGCGCCCTGCTGAGTCCTTGCCCTGCCTCCCCTCCTGGCCCTGCTGCAGCTACGGCGCTCCCGCTTCTCTGGAGGCCTACTACCAGCAGGTGGGCCACCTGTGCGGCTGTGCTTGGCTTTGCACCCCTGCCTGCTGCTGGAAGCTATTATCCCTACCCCTGCTGCGTGCTGGGACCCGTGTTAGACCTTGCATGCCCGCATACCCAGACAATGTATCAGCAAACACTCATCTCCTGATGCTTTGCTGGCTGGTGCGTGTTGCTGCTGCGCAGGCGGGCCGCGCCGGGCGAGACGGCGTGCAGTCCACCTGCGTGCTGCTGTGGAGCGCTGCAGATGCTGCCAAGAATGCCATCATCAAGGTCTGCGGTTGTGGTTGGAGTAGTTTGGATTGTGCAGGCAAGAACGACCTAGATGGGCCCATTGTGTCCGTGCAGTGCCTGTGAGCCGGCACCCACAGTGGGGCTGTGGCCCTCCTGGGCGCAGCCTTGCTGCAGCTTGGCTCCGGTCTCTGATCACCAGCTGCCCTGCGTTGCCCCAACCCCTGTGCCCTTGCAGTCCAGCGATGTGCGCAGCGCTGAGGGTGCGGCACAGCGTGACAGCGGTAGCGATGCAATCACCTCGTACATCCACGCCCCAGGCTGCAGGCAAGGTCCAGCAATGGGTGGTTGAGGCACGGGGGTGTGCAGGATGCTGGTGGCAGGCAGGCTGGCGGAAGGTGGGACACAGGATCTGGGCGTTGCAGCGTTACAAAGCTGTGCCACTCAACTCATACCGTCCCCTCCGCTGCAGGCACCAAGCAATGGTGGACTACTTTGCACCGGGCAGCTGGCAGGGCCCACGCTGCCGCGGCGGCTGCGACAACTGCGCGGCCGCAGCGGCGGGCGGCTCATTGCAGCGCGACCTGGCTGCAGAGGCACGCCTGCTGCTGGCAACGGTGCAGGTATGACAGGCTGCTGAAGCACCTTTGTGGTGGTTGCTCAAGGGGCATCCTGCTTTGTTGCTTATGCAACGCAGCATAGCTGTTTTTTGCAGCCTCGGTCTGAAGAAGTTTGCATCAACGTGCATGCCCCTGCACCCCCCGCAGCGCCTGCGAGAGATGGGCCTGGGCACGGCCGTGCAGGTGCTGCGCGGCAGCAGGTGCGCCACTGCTGGGGTGCAATCACCCACTTTGCTCAGTAGTTCCTCTGCACATTGGTGCCATCGCACACATGGGTTCCTCGTCCTGCAAGCTGCAACCCGCTTGTGCCACGTCACACCCTGCTATGCTTGCATCCCTGGCCCATCAGGAGCCAGAAGATGAAGCCCTGGATGATGGACATCTGCACACCAGACGGCACCAAGCTGCACGGCGCGGGCCTGCAGTACAGCGAGGGCTGGTGGAAGGTGAGGGTGGGGGGGAACAAAGGACAGTCAAGAATGTTGATTAGCAGCTGGGTGGCTGCCCCGGCTCGAATGCTTCTCATGCTGTGGAAGCCGCTTCTCATCAACGGCAGCTCATCCGCCCGCCATTCCTCATCTGCCCAGGCCCTGGCGGGCATGCTGACGGGCCGGGGCTTGATTGCAAGCATCACCAAGGCGCCGCCCGGCCAGCGCGCCTTTGCTGTGGTCACCTGCACCGACAAGGTGGGGCTTTGCCTGGGCCGGCTGATAGGGTCGGGCCGCAGGGGTGGTTGCAGCCCGCTACGGTTTTGCTTTGCATGCAGTGGCGCTGCTGGGGCACTCTCATCTTGCGCCAGACCATCAAGTGCGCCGTCGCTCCCCTGCCCTGCGCAGGGCGCCGCCTTCCTGCGCTCCCAGGAGCCACTGGTGCTGCAGCTGAGCGGCGAGCTGGCGCAGCAGGTGGGCGGCCGGGGCCGGGGGTTGGTTGTGCTGCACAGCTGCATCGTCCGCCTTCAAGCCTGCATGTGAATGTACCATGATCCTCTCTGACCCAGTAGCTCACCGAGTTGGTTTGCGCTTGCTTACTTCCGCACATGACTTCTGCTGTTGCAGGAGAAGGAGGCCCGTGCCGCGGCTGAGGCAGCAGCAGCAGCCCAGGCTGCTGCGGCGGCGCTGCAGGCGCAGCGCAACGCGGTTCAGGCGGAGGAGCAGGCGCTGTTCCGCGCGCTGCAGGACGTCCGCAAGGTGAGCAAGAGGCCGAGTTTGCCGCAGCCAAGAACACACTGCCTTGATACCTTAGAACAGTGGGGGTCGCAAGGAACCCCATGGCTGGCTGCCCTGCTTCTTGTGTGAGGCAATCCCATGCCGCTCCACAAACACATCCTGCCTGCAGACCGCAGCTGCGGCGGCGGGAGTGGCACCCTCCCAGCTCTGCTCCGACTTTGCGCTGTGGGAGATGGTGCGGCGCCGGCCCGGCACACCCGCTGGCCTGGCCGCCTGCCAAGGCTGCACGGAGCTGCTAGTGCAGCGCCACGGCCAGGTGCGGCATCCCATGCCGTGCTGCCCTTGTATTGACTATTGGTTGTGACTGTGTGTTGACGCGCCCATGGACGTTTGATTGATGCAACTTGCCATACAGAAGCGGGCACTTCCCGGTTGTCACAGCTGATGTGTCTCACCTTCCATCTCGCAGGCATTTGTGCAAGCGATCGTGACCTTCTGCAATGGCAGCGAGCTTTTGGACGTTGGCGACCCCGTGCAGCAGCAGCAGCAGTCGCAGCAGCAGTCGCAAGCGCAGGGCGGCAGCCAGGGCGCACGGCGGCGCAGCAGCAGCATCCCTGCCAGCGGTGCAGCCTGCTCGGAGGCAGCAGCATGCCTGTCGGAGCCCAAGGCAAGCCTGCATGCTTGGGGCTGGGTCTTTATGTGCTGCTTAGCAGCGCCGCAAATGGTGGAGATGCCAGTTGCCCATGCTTGCCATGACGACCCTTTGTTGCCTGCAGGCCGCGGCCCAGGAGGCGTACCAGCGGTTCCAGGCCCAGGGGGAGGGCGTGGCCAGCATTGCAACCAAGGGTGAGGGGGGCGCGTGGTGGGCAGGGCTGGCGTTGCCTGCTTTGCGCTTTTGAGGGGTTGCTTATCCAGCCACAGTTTGGCTGAATGACCAACAGGCATGCCCGGTCGATTGTGATGCAAGCTCCCTTGCGCACTTGCTAAGTTAACCTGCTCCTTCCGGCAGGCCGGGCCAAGCCGATCAATCCGCAGACGGTGGTGGGGTACCTGGCAGACGCAGCCGGCTCGGGTGCGGCTTCAGCTCCCTCTCTGCCCATTGGTTGCCGCATGTGCACAGCAATCGTCTTAGGCTCAGGGAGGAAGGCTCGTGGTTGCTGGGTGCCACAGCTGGTTGCGGTGACTCCACACACCACGTGTTGCAGCCACCCTTGACCCTCCTCTCCCTGCGGCCGCCCCTGCCCGGTGCGCCAGGCCTGCCGCTGGACTGGGAGCGTGCGGCTCAGGAGGCAGCGCTGGCGCAGCAGCAGACAGACACCATTTCTGAGGGTGCGGTGTTGGATTGCAGGGCGGAGGCTGGCTGGAGACGCGTTGCTTGATGATGCACTGAATGTCTGAGTGTGGGTGGCAGGGATGCGGTTGGATTTGGCCAACAGCCTGCCGCATGCTGATGCCTGCACTCACGCGCCCATCCCACCAGCCGTCTTTCACCCCTTCACCCCTGTGCAGCCATCCTGGCGTACGGCGCCCAGGGCCTTGGTGGCATCAAGCGCGCGCTGCCTTCAGGTGGGGTGTTGCCCCAACACCTGTAGCCACTGGCCCGCATATTGTGGCTACCTGTGTTGCTTTGGCGCAAGGAGTGTTGCAGAGCAGCCCGTGTCCCTCCTCTTCAAGTCCGTCAGCATCAAGCTAGCAGTCCCACCATTTCGGCACTCACCCGCTTGCTGGTGGTCGCCCTCCTGATCCCCTGCAGCCGAGTATGGCCAGATCAAGCTGGTGGCTGCGATGATGAACGGCCGGCAGCACTGGTTTGCAGAGGGTGGCGTGCCCAGCGCCGGCAGCCAGCCTGGCGGCAGCAGCGGCCTGGATGGGGCAGCAGCGGCGGCACCTGCTGCTGCGCATGCGCGGGTGGGCGACCCCGTTGATGGCGCGCTGGCACCGCTGAACCGTAGCACTCCCGCAGGCGCGCAGCAGGGCGGCGGCAGTGGCAAGCCCGAGGCCAAGCGGCCCCGGCTGAGCGCCTGTGAGGGCCCAGGCAGCGCAGGGCAGCTGCCTCTTCTGGACCGCGCCGCACTAACGGCCTGGCTGGCAGTCCGCGGCGGCGCCACCGCCCCGCAGCTAGTGGCACACTTTTGCCGCGGTTGCGGCGCGGCCGCAGCGGGGCAGGCGCAGCAGCAGCAGCAGCAGCGGGAGGCTGCGCTGGTGGGCCTGCTGGGTGAGCTTTGTGAGGAGTTTGAGATCATGCGCAAAGGCGGGAACAGCGGGTTCTCGGCAGCCATCGATCTGGCCGACACCGAGGTGATGTATCTCGTCATTTAGCGCAGCCTGACTGCACTTAGCCACAAGGGGCTGGTATGCTTATTATTTACTGTCACACCCCTGTAATTTGCCATATCAGTCAAGGGCTGCAAACCGTCCTTTCAACCAGTGGTCCCCGTCGGTTGGCTGCCGACGGGGTGGCTACACACCTTCTCTGACACCCAGCTCAGATCATGTACAGAGACGGGGTCCAGCTTGTGCCTAGCCGGCCACCCTTCCAAGTTGGTGTGACTCTGGGGATTCTGGCGGGGGAAGGAAAGAGGGCAAGCCAGGGGGGGTATGATCCAATCGTCGCATTGCCGCCAGGCTGGCGCACGGCGCCGCCGCCGCCCCATACATAACTGGCCGCCGGAAGCTCCCACACTATATATACTCACCCATAAAGCACTGCTGTGGTCTAATTCGAGCAAAACACACCACCCACCGCACTCCAACCCGGCACCACCCACCCGCGCCAAAAGCACTCACGGCGACTCCGGCCGTCCGTGTAGGCCATGCGCCTGCCAGCCTACATAGCTGACGGAGGCGGGCACGGCCTGAGGGCCCTGTTGGAGACGGGCAGCGCCGCCGCCGCCATCGCTACCGCCGCCACGAGCCAGGTCAGCGGCGCAGCACAAGTTGCTTATGCTAGCAAGATGCTGCCCTCAGCGTTCGTATGAGTATGCTGGTGCATCAATCTGTTTGCGCAGGCAGCTGTGCGCCTCCGCTGGAACGGCCGGACTGGCCCGTCTGGCTTTGAGGCTCGCCTGCTCCCCTGCCCTGCTGCAGACAGCCTCCCAGACAGCACCCGCTGCAGAGGGCGGCTGGGAGTGGCTGGAGGGCAAGGAAGGTGCGCTTTGTTGTGGCTTGGAACAACCAGCCCCAAACTGCAGCAAGCAAGCACACGACGGCCTAACCGCTCCCTTCCCCACCCTCTGCTGCAGCGCTGTTCTTAGGCCTATCCATTGGCCTGCTGGCGATCATACTGGTGGCGTTCAGTGCCTGCTACCGCTGCGCCCGAGTGCAGCCTGCACCAGAGCCGGAGCCTTCACCGGCGTTGGCTGAGCAGGCCGCCGCGTCTGCCAAGGGTGAGCAACGTGGGCTGTATCAACCACGCTGCCGCATGCCCCTGTCTCTCTTGCTGGCCCTGCTTCCAGGCTCAGCTCACTTAGGGTTGCCCCTCCCTCGCGCCCTTGTCTCCTTTCAGGCCAGGAGGGCCCGGTGGAATGGCCCGTCGTAGTTGTAGAGCCTGACCGAACGCTGTCGGTTGGCTACGAGGTGAAGCTGGGCTGCAGTGACGATGAGGATGAGCAGGAGGCTCCTGCACCCAGCACTGCGCCGCCCACTGCCGCTGCTGCCAGCCCAGCACCGGGCACGGCCACTGCAGCAAGCAGCTCTTCAAGCGGTGGTAGCAGCAGCAGTCAGGCAAGGGGCGCAACATCCCAGTGCCGCCGCGGCTGGCTGCCGTCCATGCTGGGCTGGCGCTGAGATAGCGCAGGCCTTGGCTGCACAGCACCACCACACATGGTCACTTTCAATCCTGCATGTTTGCTGCCGCTGTCAAATATAACCTATTCTTCACAAGCCTCTTGTCCACTTAACCTGCATCTTTGATTGCTTGCACTGCGTGTATCAAATTATCGCCACACTAGGAGTGCGCTTCCTTGCATCCACATCAACTGCATGCACACCGTGTAGCATCGCAGACCACAATGCGAGCAAAACGCCGACATCGGAAGGCTGTGCAGTGGCTTTCAGGCGGGCGCATTCCACTGGGTCACGCCGGTCTGTGTGTTGTAAAAGTAGGGGCGGCCCTCGGCTGCAGGTGCAGGCAGGGCCAGGAAACACGAGCCACAGTTGGTTGCAGAATGCACGACCGCAAGGCGGAAACAACTGCGCTATTCACACCGCCCAAGTCAGCTGCAGCTGGCTGGGGCTAGATATCATGCGATGCACTTAGCACACGCAAGGGGTCCCCAAGCAGGCCCCCTCCTCACACCCCCAGCACCCTCACCTGTGTAGTGGACCTGCCAGGGGCTGCCAGATTGCGCCTGATGGGCGGCCTGAGGAGGTACCAAAGCGCGGCAGCAGTGCATTCAGATCCTGGTATTAGCTGCGAGATGTGCCAATTCAGTAACAGGTGCTGCGCCCGCTTTCCTATTGCCGCCACAAGCACTGCCTTGCGCCCACCTGCGGCGCCGTCACTGCGTCCATCAGGTTGCCGCCCGCATACCCCGCCTGCTGCTGCTGGCCATACTCCGGGGCCTGCTGCTGACCGGCAGGTGGGTAGCCGCCATATGCCTGCTGTGGTGCCGCCTGCTGCAGCCCCGCCTGCGGCGCCTGGCCGTAGCCGCCATACGCATCAGCCGGGGCTGCATACGCCCCGGACTGGCCGCTGCCATAGCCGGCGGCAGGAGCACCGCTGCCGTAGCCCGCGGCAGGGGCAGTGTCTGGCACGGCATTGGCACCTGCATGGGGACATAGAGAGCCACTGGTGAGCAAGAGGCCGCCAGCAGGCTGTGTTTCCCACCTGCCTGCTTGCTTGCAGGTCACCCGGGCAGCTGCAAGCTGCGGCGGCCGTTTGCCACGGCACCACCAGCAGAAACAATGCCACTTGGCTCTCACCGGCAATGGAGCCGTAGTCAACTGTGACATATCCGTAGTCGCTGCCGCCGCCGCCGCCGCCGCCGCCGCCGCCGCCGCCGTACCCGCCAGGCCGGCCACCGCCCGAGCCGGATGCGCCGCCGTGCCGCCCCGCGCTGGGCCCAGACCCAGAGCCGCCGCCAGAGGGCAAGTCGTAGTTGACGATTGAGACCATTTGGTGGCGGGAGCTGGCGGCGGGCCGGTCATACAGGCCGCCGCCGCCGCCTCCGCTGCTGCCGCTGCGGCGCGCACCAGACGAAGAGCCTGCAGGATGGCGATCAGGAGTGCGTCATGGCAACTGTAATTTGGCTGTGCAGTGAGCGCGTGGAGGCCTCCATACTTTGGCTGTGCAGTGAGCAGCCTGAGGCATGCTTCCAGCCCATTCACGCCGCACCACCCCAGCCGCCCCAAGCACGCACCCACGGACGCATACGTCCGCTCCAGCTGCTCCGCCCAGCTCTGCGCCTTGCCGCCGCCGCCGCTGCTGCCGGCGTGGGCGTGGCTGCGCTCCTCCTCCTCGTCCACCCCAGCCACAATCTTGATGATCTTGGCCACCGCGCCCTCCAGCGCGCTGAACCACTCCACCTGGCGCAAGCACAGAGTGGCCAGGGGCAAGCAGATCAGGGTGGACTGGAGCCACGATGCAGCCTGCTTCAGCAAAGCAATCCAGTTCAGTGCAACAGCTTCAGCACAGCCTGCCCGCCTGCTGAGTGCCCGCCTTGGCGAACCCCATCCCGCCATCACGAGGCTGCTGTCCTTGCGACACAGGGCTAGACCTGTGCAGCGCTCCCTACCTGCGCTGTCTCGCTGTCACACAGGTAGCAGATGTGGCCGTTGGCGGTGGACAGCTTGATAGACTTGGGGCGGCCCGTGGTGGTGCCGCCGTCAGACACGTCCGTCACTGCGCCAGGAAAAACGCCAGCGGCAGTTCGATGCATACGAGGGCTTGCCAAGTTATGCAAGCAGCGCCCCTCCGGCCCACCACTGACCACCAGAACAGACACCGCAGCCAGCCTTTATTCACAGCAGTTGCACCTGTGGAGAGGTCAACAATGCCACGCGGCTTGGAGGACGGGCCCACCTTGTCGTCGGCAAAGCGGAACAGGAAGCCCTGCGGTGCGTGCAACAGCGGGGGCGACAGTTGAGCGTGCCAAGCTTTGCAGGCGATGTGGTGTACTACTTGCGGACAGGGCAAAGCAAAGTGACGCAAGCCGGCGACACAGCCAACTCATGCGAGGCAAGCCAATTGAAAGCCAGCACATGGAGTGGAGCAGGGTCCTAAAATGCGCACCTGCTTAAGAACAAACCAGCGGCGGCGCCACGTCTTGATGTGCTCTCCCTGGCTCTGCATCCACCCCGCCTTCTCGGGGGCCCGCCAAAACTCAACCTGGTCGGCCGTCAGCAGCTGTGGGAGCAGGGCAGCAAGGAGGAGAGTCAGAGCGCACAGAGCACAGTGCACTGCACTGCACAGGCCCGCGGTTGAGCAGTGATGCAGCGTGAGGGGAGGCAGCGCGCTGGCCAACCCCCACATGCTGCGCCCCTCACCGCCGGCTTCTTGCTCTTGCGCAGCAGCGCGTTCAGGGAGTTGGCAGCAGCGGCCCCTGCACCATCCGGCCCCTGTCCGCTCTGCAGCATCTCGGCCATCCTGTGGGGAAGATGAGCGTTCAGGGATGGGGTGTGATGACTGACATGCTTTGCCGACGTTTTGGGCTGCTTTCGCCACCGATCCCAATAATCTGCTGCAATGAGCAGGCACGGCTGAGCGCGTGCAGGCAAGCAGCGGCACCCGGCAGGCTCACTGCATGCAGGAGCAGGTGAGGGTGTCCAGCACGGAGCGGATCGTGGTTTCGTCGCCCTGCAGCGTCACGCTGCGGTCCTCCACATCCACCTGCGCGCAGCAGCACCCCGGCACCAAGCAGCATGCAGCTGAGCAGCTGGTGCCAGCTGGTTGGTGCTGAAGCAGCAGATACCAGGGCGGGACCCACCAGCGCTGCTAAGCGCAGCAGCAGGGCACGCAGCAACCACCCCAGCACTTCCAAGCCCACCGCTCCCCGCCCACCCACCCACCGGGCTGCGGGTGAAGAGGATGAGGGAGGAGCCGCGCATGGACCAGCGGGAGATGTGGTGCAGGGGGTACTTGCGCTGCAGGCGGCCGCCCGAGGAGTCGAACACGTTGAAGCCCTCCAGGCCCACCTGGGCGGGGGCAGTGGGGCAGCAATGGGGCAGCAATGCTGGGAAGAGGCAGCAGCAAAATGAGGGATGGCAGCTACGTACACCCTAAATCACCGCACGAGCCTGGATCCCAGCCCCCTGTAGACAGCAAGCACCTGGTTACCCCTGCCTGGCCGACCATACATAATCAAGTAACGCGCCAGCTTCCACGCACCACCACTCAATGCAGCGGCCAGTCGGCGTGTGCTCACCTCCACCACGACACGCTCGCCCGGCCCGCCGCCATCCTCGGGCAGCAGGCGCACGTGGAAGCGCTCGCCCGGCATGGGGGCAGCTGCTGCTGCACTGGTCGGCTTCTGTGGCTACTTTTAGGCTGCGCTGCTTTCCACTGTGAGCTGAAGTCGGGGGTTGCCTGCAGGGCACGAGGCGGCTGAAGAGCGCGGCGGTGAGGCGGCGGCGAGGCGGCGGCGGCAGCAGCCGGTCAGAGAGGCCCGCGATCGCTGTTGGCCACGCTCGACGCCTTGGCCACGGGTGAAAAAAGCCATGGTGCGCCGAGCCGAGCAGAGAAGGCGGGAGAGAGAGAAACCAGCGAAGAGAAACCAGCGATCGTAGAGAAACCAGCGATCGTGGACTCCCAGCCACCTGCTGTGCTCTGCACCAGACCCGTAATGTTGACGCAGCGCCCTATGACGGCTTCCGCCGCGGCCGCGGCGCACCTTTGCTGCAGGGCTTCGCTGCTCACGCGGTGTTCACCGGCGCTCCAAGTGACGCAGCCAAGTGACGAACAGCCACCAGGGACAGCCCATCAGGCCACCTCCCAGGGCGCACGACTTCATGCAGGCGGCCGACCGGCCGGCCGGCTGGCACACATGGCATCTCTCATTTCATTCTAGCTGCGGCTACCAGCTTGTTTTTGTTTGCAGCGGCTGCAGCAAAACGTGCAGGAATGCGCCGGTTTATACGGTGCTGCATCGAGGTTGATCAGGCCACCCCAGCCCGTTCCATGCGCGGCGACGGAAAGGAGCGCAGTCGTAGCTCCAGCACTTTTGCTCGAGCAAGTGTGGAGCGACGTTGCAGCCAGCAGGCACGGTTTGATGCGAATAGGCACACGCACACAGTGAAGCAGTGAGGCAGTCATGGGGCTTGGGGCCACAGCGCTGCAGGATAGCCAACGAGGTGCAGCCGCTGGGGGCAAGTGGTGAGCAGGGGTCAAGGAGCGCGAACAGCGCCATTTCGGCAGCCGAGGGATGGGAACTGTCAGTGGAAGGCCTTCATCAGGAGCAGGTGCAACTAAGCAGGATGTTGCTGAGGGGTTCGTTCGAGTGGGTCGGCTTGGCAGGTGCGAAGGGTCAGCAAACGGCGGCTGGGGTGAAGCAGGAGGACTATTTCCTGTCCAGGGCAAGCAGGCGGGCCGTGTGGCAGCGTGGCCTGCCCATGTGCGATGTGAAGATGTGTTGGTGCTGCTCAGCAGCCAGCGGCACAGGCTGCTCGCCGTGCGGAACGTACATTAGCGAAACGGGTCGCTGGGCTGCAGCTCAGAGGCCGAGGAGGGCAGTGCGGCTGAGCCGCCCGCGTACCGGCCCGCTGAAGCGGCTGAGCTGGCTGCCAGGAACTGGTGCAGGATGCCCATGGTGTCGCTCAGGATGCTGTTCACCTCTGCACACCGAGCGGGGGTGGACACGTGTGACTGAGCAGCTTGCAGGGTTTGCTGACTAGCAGCCTGTTTACACACACATCTCAGCGGCAGGTGCATGCACTGTGCCACAAAAAGCGAGGGGCATACATACATGGCCGCACCTGACAGCACTTCGTCCATGGTGGGCCGCGCGGTTGGCGAGTACTCCATGCACCGCTCACCCAGGACCTGCAGCTCAGTGGGCAGTCGGGGTGGGGCTGGGTGGGTAACCCCAGTCCGCTGATGCTCTGCCCAACCCGGCTCGGTTGCTGTTGAGTGCAGCCCCAAGGTGCCCCAGCACTTGCCATCCCCACCATGCCTCCTCACCTTGAGGCGGTGCGGTGTCTGGGGTGGGAACTGCAGGCGCACGTTGGAGGCTACGCGGCGCAGCACCTCGGTGGGCTTGAGTCCCTCCCATGCCCGCCTGCACGCACACGCGGGGCGAGAGTGTGAGCGGAAGGAGCACACGCCCACAGGCCCCTGCGAACCACCATCAGTTGCCGCCAAACCAGACTGCAGATAGGCGGTCCAATGAGGCAGGGGCAAAGCACCCCGCAGCGCACCGGCCCACGTAAATCTCCCAGGTGATCACGCCAAATGCGTACACGTCGGCCGACTTGGTCAGGATGCCCTCGGTGATCAGCTCCGGCGGCCTGCGGGCAGTTTAAAGGGCACAGGGGGGCCAGGTGAGGCAGCAGATTGCTGGCAATGCAGGGATGTGAGGCGGCAAGGTCACTACACTACCCACAAAAATGAGGAGCCAGCAGTGTACTAGGCAAGGGGCGCTCGCTGCCACGCCAAATAGCGCGGCCAGCAGGGCACCAGGTCAGCCAAGGCATGCCCCTTGCTGGCATCACCAAGCCAACGAGACAACCAGCTCAGGCCCATCAGCGCACATGTACTCTGCGCAGCCCAGCGTGCGGGTGCGCAGGTAGTCGCCGCTGCACACGCGGCTGAGCCCAAAGTCCACCACTTTGGCTGTGAAGCCGCGCGTGTCCTTGTCGCTGGCCGTCAACAGCACGTTGCCTGGCAGGGGGAGCGAGTGGACAGGGATGAGGGGGATGAGGTTGAGAGGCAGAACGTGGCAACCCTGTTAGCAGCACAGTCGATTGTGGGCGGGATGGAGCACTCAAGGGCCACCCTGCTGCCTTGTGTTGATTGACTGGCCGCAATAAACATCAGGACTGCCCACCAGCTCAAGCAAGCATGCGTGCCCCAAGTACTGCGAGCCATCCCCCTCACGCACCGCCGGTCAGGTCCCCGTGCAGCACATCGTTGCGGTGCAGGTACTGCAGCGCCGCCGCAATCTCTTGCAGCGTCTGCAATGGTTGGCAGCACAGCATCCTAGCGGGTGAGTGTGAGGTACCAGGGCGCTGCATGGAACAGACCAGGCTCCAAGCCGTACGGCGCAAAACAATGCCCAGTCGTCATCCGTCTGCCGTTGGCACCATGGCAGCTTATGACACAGGGCCCCCACCCCACCTGCAGCACGGAAATCAGGTTGGGCTGGCCATACTGGCTGGATGGCTGGGTGAGGAAGGCTCCCCGTTCAATGGCCGTCAGCAGCGGCCCGCGGTTGCAGAACTCGCTGACCAGCCACACCTCGGTGGCGGGCTGTTGTGAATAAGGGAAAGAGAGGGGCCAAAGAGGGTGGGCAGGCGGGCCAAACTTGCGAACCTGATGACCAGGATTGCAGCAGGCACAGCATGCCAAAATGCCGCTGACATGCAGGGCAGTGCACAACACGAGACAGTTGGAGACATGCGAATGCTGCTGCCCAGTGTTCTGCTGCGCCCCAACGGGAGCCTGCCACCCTCAACCACAGTACTGCTGACCTTGTTGCCGTTGCCGGTGTTGGGGGGCGGGCTGCCCACTGAGCTGGAGTTGGAGGCGCGCGTGTCATCCTGCTCATCGGTCTGCGCGGCATGGCAGCAAGGTGCACCACGACCATCAACATGCGACAACTGCCAGCCGCTCGACCGCCGTGCACAGGAGCATTGCCTGCTTGTGCACCCCCTTTAAGTCGCACAGCCGCATTCACTGCGGCCGGAGGCATCCCTGGGCGGCCCAGGTGCGGTCTGCTGCACCCTCCGCTCACCGACACAGGGCGGAACGCGTACTGGTAGGTGTGCACGATGTTTGGGTGGGACAGGTTGGTGGACAGCACCGCCTCAAAGATGCCGCTCTTGCCTGCGGAGCGGGCATGGCATGGGCAGCCGGGTTGGTTGGTGACGGCCTGCAGGGTGCTCAAGTGCAGGCAGCCACCAGCCTGCCGTCACGCAGGGCAGAGCGCACAAGCCCGGGTGACTTGCAGGCTAGGGTCATCATGTTACACAGCAGGGCTGGTTGCACACCTGGCGCCATTCCCGCCTCGTCCAGCGGCTCCGTGGTCTCAATCACCTTCACCGCCACGGTGGTGCCGTTCCAGCTGCCGCGGTACACCTGCGCAGCGAAGCGTTGTGAAAAGGCGTGCTGAGGTTAGGAGCATCTTGGCAGCCAGCCCCAATAGAAGCGGCATCCACACAGATTGCAGGCATGAGCAGTTTGTGGACTGCTTGAGCCAGACATGGCAGAGGGTTGCTCAGCATCCTGCTGTTGGAAAATGCTCTTGGAAAAAGGGCAGGGCGGGCGGGCTCACCCTGCCGTAGGCGCCGCGCCCGATGAGCGGCCCCAGCCGCACATCAGTGAAGGCGGAGGGCATGGCTCGCTTGAAGGCGGGGATGCCGCCCGCCACTGAAGAGATGCTGCGCTGGCTCTCAATGCTGGGCCGCCGCCCCAAGCCAGCTGTTGGCAGCGGTGGGGACGCCGTGCCGGACGCCGGCGGTGAGGCGGTCCTTGAGCCTGCCAGCGCAGCAAATGGCGACACAGCCTGCTGCGCAGCCGGCTCGGATGGGGCCGTGGCCTGCCGCTGCGGGCTGGCTGCGGTGGTCGGAGACAGCGGCTTGCGGGTCTCCTGCCGCACAATTGCAAAGTACAGCCTGCGAGAGAGCAACGTGGGAGGGCCGGGCGACAGCTGTTGGCATATGCAAAAGGGTTCTGCCCCCACAGACATGCACCAGGGCAGCAGGAGGGCACCACTGCTGGACCTGGTACACCAAGCCAGCCAAAGCAGCAGCGCAAGTCTCAAGCTCACTTGGGCCCTAGCGCCGCGGCCCCAGCCTCCACTGTAGGGCGCTCTGTTTCGGGGCCATCTGCCGTCGACAGCACGCTGGCAGGGATGCCCACTTGCTGCGAAGGGCCGCCCAGCTGGCCGGTGGCCGCCGGCCTGCAGCAAACATGTGTCACATGGAGGGAGCATGATGCGCAGCAGGGTGGTGGCTGGGTGGCTGGCTCTGCACCAGAGCCCGTGCAGCGGGCTGCAAGCTGGCGTGGGTGGTGGGCATGAGATGGGCCAACAGCAGGGCAGTAGAGGCATCAGAATGTGGCCAGGATGCGTCGCAGCTGATGGAGCTACGCCGAGTAGCATGCAGCAGCATCCTGGCACCTGCCCAGCCCTGCACCGCCTCGCACCGGAAGTCAATGACCGCCTGCTTGAAGGGCCCTCCAGACGCCAGCAGCAGGCCGACCGTGACCGAGAACGGCTCGCCCCCCTCAACCTCCTCCTGTGCGCAGCGCAAGAAATGCAGGCTCAGCCAATGGATTCCAGCTGCATCCAGAGGCAAGCAACACATGGGCACAGCTTGCGAGCTTCAAAGCTCTGCCGTCCATGGTTGATACCAGCAGGCAGAGGAGCTGGGCGAACTCGCCTGGAAGCTGGCGGGGCCCAGCCCTTGGCTGCCAAAGATCTCCCAGAAGCCCTGCGCCGTGGATTCGTCGCGTGGAACACCTGCGCAGCACAGCATGTGTGCAGAACACTTAAGCAGGAGGCGTTCGAGCGTGGGTTTATTTCACATGCAGGGCAGCCCAGGTGATGCAGCAGTTAAGTGGGCAAAGTGCTCGGGGGCCTGGAGAACCCAAGAAAACGCCGAAAAAGGCAGGCCTTGTCCAACTATGGCGCATGCAGGCCAGTGCATGCAGCATACCGCAAGCGGGAAGCATGGCAGCGAGCCGTGCCTGTGGCAGAGGTGAAGGCCTCATTTGTGTAGAGCACCGTCCAAGCTGGACTGCTCACATCCACAAGCATCACGCCCTCCCTGCGAAGACACAAGTGCCAGGAGCGGCAGGCAGCAGTGGGGGTGTGCTGCGCATGCAAGCAGCACGGCATTCCTAACATGAAGTGGCGGGCAGCTCAAAAGGCAAGCCCATAAAACGGCACCCAAGCCACACCTGAAGCAGTCCACGGCTCGCACCAAGCCCCAGTGCTGCTCCGCTGGCTGCTCCGCCCTCGGCCGACCGTCTGCCTGAGCTTGCTGCTGCACCGCTTCCTCCTGCTGCTCTCCAGCACGGCTGGCTGGTGACTGCACCACGCCTTGCGGCACCGGCAGCGGCATGGAGCTGCGGAGAGGGGTGGCGCCCGCTGCCGCCGTGGTGCTGGGGGCGGCGCTTGTGCGCAGCGAGTCTGGCGGCGAAGCCAACGGGGTGAGGGAGCCGAAGGGGGAGACATCCCCCGCTGCCGCGCTCTGCTGCACCAGCTTTTGCAGCAGCGTGAGCTGCGGGGCAGGGCGGGCGGGGTGGGCACGGCTGCTCAGCCACCCATTGCAGCTGCGCATGACGTCTTCAAATCGTCCGTCAACCATTCCAGCATGTTTGCATCACCCCAGGAAGCTGCCAGAGCCCGCCGCACCTTGCTGCAGCATTCCCGCCATGCTACACACCGCTCGCTGCCGCAGTGCCCCCCCCGCAGCAGGGCAGCCACTGCCCCCGCACCTTGTCCTTCTCAATCTCCCGCACGCACAGCTCCGCAAACTGGATCAGCATGTTGTACTGCTCCACCGAGAACTCGTGGTGCGGCCGCGTGTCGATCACACACAGCTGGCGGGGCGGGAGAGCAGTGGAGCATGGGTGCCATCACGGCAGAACTGGAGTCTGAAGGGCAGCAGGCTGTCGGCTCGCACAGGGGAGCGAGCTGGCCAATTGCAGTTCAGCTGACGGTATGGCAGGCAGCCAGGCACGCAAGGCCAGCTCACCGTGCCGTATCGGTAGCCGTTTGCGGAGGATATGAGCGGCGCGCCGGCATAGAATCGGATGTGCGGCTCGCCAACCACCTGCACGGAAGAATGACAGCATAGGACATGATGGCGCACCCGGAACTCGGCCATTAGCCACAGTGCAACTGCCGTCCCACCAGGCTGCGCTCTGCACTGCTGCGCTCACCAGCGGGTTTTCACGGAACCGCTTGTCCTCCAGCGCATCCTCCACAATCTGGCACACGAGGCATTGCGGGAGGCAGTGCAGAGTTGAGAAAGGGGATGCACAAGCAAAAGGACAGCAACCATGGGGCAGAGGCCTAGACAGGGCTCCTCCTGCTGCAGGAACCACTCACAGCCAAGGCAGCCGGAATGCGCCCAATCGCTCCCCGTTCTGCTCATGTGCTGCAACGCAAGCATTTTGCATGGCACCCAACAGCAAGCACTCTTCATACTGCGCACCAGCATGCAGGGGCTCTCCGGCAGCAGTGTCCAGGCGCAGAAGGACTCGGCGCGCCCCGTCTGGATGCATGTCCCCAGCCCCTGCACCGACTTGAACCACTGCCGCTCTGCACGGGGAGAGCGGGGGGGAGGGCAGGCGCAGGCAGCAGCGAGGCCAGCTCTGGTCAGCACGTGGCAGGCCACATACTGATGCCACCAGGGCAAGTGTGCGATGCTGCAGCTGCGTGCAGCAGGCGCCAGGGCTTGCAGCAGCCACTCACCCGCATCCACCAGGGAGACGAGGGCGATGGGCACATTGAACACGGCGCACAGCAGGCGCGTGATGGCATCAAACTGGTCCGGCCCCTGCTCGCTGTCCAGCACGCCCAGGGAGCGCAGCAGTGCCAGTCGCTCCTCCTCGTTGGGCGGCCGCGGCGCGCCTTGGTACGCCCAAGCTGCCGACGCTGCTGCTGAGGCTGCCGGCGCCGCGGCGGCGGCAGCGGCCCCCACCACAGGGGGAGCAGTCGGAGCGGGTGACCGCTTGTCAGCTGCCGCTACGCTGCCATTGGAAGCTTTGGAGGGGGAGGACGGCTGCACTGGGGCCCCCTGCGGCAGGAGGGACAGGCGCAGGCGCGGTGGGAGGCGCTTCCGGGCGCAGCGAGCAGACGGCATGTCGGAATCTCACCTGGCGCTCTGATGGCGGGGCACCGAGCGGCGTGGGGCCCGTGGAGAGGCAGTTTCCCATGTGCTGCCGCTGCTCACGAGCTTGCAACAGGCTGCATAGCGTGCGATCACTGCCTGTGGGTGGGTATTGGCGCTTCAGTGTGCGGATGTGGGGAGCAGTGAAAGCAAACCCTTCATTTCAAGCCTGCTGGGGATGCGTCGCTGAGAACCCTGCAGGGGGCATTTGAGCAAGCCCAATTGGCTTCCACGACGATTGCATCTGCTTGAAGTCCCGGCCCAGCAGCACGCAGCCCTCGCGAGCAGGCCAGCCCCTCTATGCGCTGCAGCTTGCAGGCTCGCCCGACCGCAGCCCCAGCGATCGGCAGGCGGCGGCTGGCAGTGAGGAGCATGCAGCAGCCTGCAGCCGAGGCGGCACAGGTGCGCCGCCGCCGCCGCTGCCGCCTGCTCCTGCCTGCTCTTGCCTGCTGCCCTGCTGGCCCCCAACAGTGCCTCACAGCAAGGAGCTTGGCTTGCCTGCTTGCCTGCCTCTGTCTCGTGCAGGAGCGCACCCTCATGCAGCGGTTAGGCCAGTCCTTCAACAGCGCAGGCATCGCCCTGTTTGCTCGCGTAGCCCTGGTGCGACACGCGGTCGTGTTTGGGGTAGCTAGCTAGCGCACGCTGCCTGCACCTTTGTAACTGCATATCTGATGACTCAGGCAGTTGCCCTGCTGTTTGGACCCAACCATGTACATGGCGTCATCAAGCACACCTGTCCTGCTGCTACCTTTGGCATTTCGCAAGCCTGCTGAGCCAGCCCACCTGCTGTTGCCTGCCGCATCCCGCGACAGAGCGACCAGCCGCTGGCGCTGCCGCACCTGTCAGTGCCAGACATCCGTTGGGTGGACTGGGGCGCTCTGGCAGCGGCCGGCTTCCGCGGCTGCGTGTTTGACAAGGACAACACGCTGACAGGTGGGTGTGGGGCCGGCGGTGTGTCGCGGGGATGCTATGCATCATGCAGAGCGTCATGTGCTTGGTGACAGCTAGCTGGACATGCATGCCCTTTTGAGGCAAGGCCTGCTGCTGGTTCAGGCCACCACCTTTTTCTGCATGTGCCTCCTGTGCAGAGCCGTACCAGCTGGAGCTGCACCCGCACGCCCGGGCCAGCCTGGAGGAGTGCCGCCGCGCCTTTGGGGGCCGCCTCGTGCTGTACAGCAACTCGGCGGGGCTGCAGCAGTTTGACCCAGAGGGGGAGCAAGAGAGGCCTCCTGTGTGCGCTGGGAACGGGCGTGGCAGCGAGCTGCAGCTCATGAGGGAATGGTTGTGCGGCTGTGGGGGAGCAACCAGGCGAGCGTGTGCGTAGGGGACGTGCTGCCCAACAAGCGCGGCATGTCTGCAAAGTTGCTGCCAAGTCGAACCTGCCAGTTGCCCGCCCTCTTGGCAGGCAAGGAGGCGGCGGTGCTGGAGGGCGCGCTGGGCATCCCGGTGCTGCGGCATCGAGACAAGAAGCCGGCGGGCGGCAGCGAGGACATGGAGCGGCACTTTGGGTGGGTGATTGTGGGTGGGTGGGTGGGCGGGTGGGTGGGTGAGAATTGGAGGGATCAGGTGGTGGTGGCTAGCTCAGATGTAGACTTTGCAAGAACTGACGGGCATCTTGCTCCAACCTGCTCGTGCATTGCGATACGCTGGCCATGAAGCTGAGAAGCGGCGGCCCCTGCCGCTTACCCGCCTGCGCAGTTGCAAGGCGGAGCAGCTGGTGATGGTGGGCGACCGCTACCTCACAGACGTGGTGTTTGGCAACCGCAACGGCATGCTGACCATCCGGCCGGCGCCCTTCACGTCAAAAGGGGAGCCCAAGGCGGTGCTGCTGGTGAGCGGTGGGCAATCTCCACATGCACGAGAAGGCGACTCTGACTTGGTTCTGTGCCAGCCAAAGGCATGCCCTGCACCTGCTGGTTAACTCACAGTCTTTGCGCGAGATGCCATGGGTTGATACATCCAAGAGTTGCTTGCCAACCCATGCAGGCGCGGTCAATAGAGGAGCGGTTTGTGCAGCGGTGGCAGGCGGCGGGGGTGCAGCCGCCGCCACACCCGCTCGCGCGCGACCCAGCGGCAGCAGCAGCCTTCCTGCGGCATCCCGATAATTGGTGACTGCTTGAACCTGCACATTTCGTGTGCATCAGTTGTAGTATTCGATGCTCTGTTGGCCTGCACGCAAAGCGAGGAGCTGGCGCCCCGTGTGCGCCGCCTGGCGCCCCGGTCAGCGGGGCCCAACCATCCTCTGCCGCGGCTGGCGCGCTGGTCTTGTTACACGTGCCGCCCGAACAATGGTCGTGAAGCACGAGGTGGGCGCGCTAGCCAAGGCCGTCTGTGGCCACAAGCGCTCGCTGAACGACTGAGCCCTGTCGCCCTCCTGCATTGCGCCGATCACTTGCAGGAGGTGCCGCTCGTGAACGGGAAGGCTGCAGCGCTGGAGGGCGGCGGCAAGGGCATCGCCGGCGCTGCCACCGTCGGCGGCAGCGGCGGCAAGGTCAGCCAGCAGCCAGCTTCCTCGTCCTTCTCGCTGGCCTACCAAGCAAAGAATGCCCTGGTGTGGGGCCTCAGCAAGGTCATCCGCTTGGTCGACGGCTCGGCACGCCAGCGTTATGGCTGGTGCGCAGTGGGGCCTGTGAGGGTTGTGCGCTGGCCAGCTGCATTTCAGCACTACCGCCCTCGGCCAGGCTCGCCGCTTTGCCTTTGCCAACTGCACTGATCCAATCAGCCATCGATTTGCCATGCAGGGACCCATACATGCTGGGCTCCTTTGCACCGGTGCACAGCGAGGTGCGGCGGGGGTGCTGCAGATGCCCTTGGTTTACTGCCGACCGAATGCCGCTCCATGTGCACCCTGCCGCACAAACACAAAACTATGACACTTTGCACCCATGATACGGCTACACCTGCCCTGGATTGCGTGCAGGTGTACCAGAGCGAGCTGGAAGTGATTGACGGGGCGCTGCCCGCTGACCTGTCGGGCGCCTTCTTGCGCAACGGGCCCAACCCCAAGCTGCCGGTGGAGGGCGGGTACCACTGGTGAGCGTACCCACAGGCCGGCGAGGCGAGAGACATGTGTGCCATGCCATGCTGCCCTGTCATGGTGGTAGAGAGTAGTGCAGCAAGAAGTGGTCGGTCTTTGAACTATCTGCTGACCCTGATTTATGCGTTCGCTGCCGCCTGCAGGTTTGATGGTGAGCCCGCATACGGGGGTGGGCGTGAGCCGGGCTGCATGCATGCCGGCGCCCTCTTCGTGGCGTTGGCCGGTCTTTCATGGGTAGAATGGATATTCAATGGGCCAACGCCACTCTGACTTGGCTGCCTTTGGGAGTCGTTGCCTTGCCCAGTCATGGCTATGCCTGCTGAGCGCTTGCACCGCCCTGCCTTTCAGGCGATGGCATGGTGCATGCCGTGCGCATCCGTGACGGCAAGGCGTCCTTCTGCAACCGCTGGGTGCGCACCTCCCGGCTGGAGCAGGAGGAGCGGGCCGGCTGGGCGCTGCACACCAAGAGTGAGCAGGCTGGGCGGGGGCCGGGGGAGGGTGCAAAAGTCAGGAGGCATGTCACAGCTGTCCGGCCCCCAACATCCTGCTCCTTTAGTAAAGCACGATGCACCGCCACCCATGGTTCGGTTGAGGGACTGGCTGAGCCGGCCATGTTGCATTGTCGCCTTGCCTGGCGCAGTTGGTGACTACCGCGGCCTTTGGTTCCTGCCGCACCTGATGCTGCGCAAGCTGGCCATCGCCATTGGCCTGCTGGATGCCACGGTGAGGGGACCGCCCAGGCGTGCAATGCATGGTGCATGGCTGGGCCCGGCATGCTGTGCTGGATGGCATCCTGCGTTTGCCTGTCATGCTTGCCATGGCATGCACCCACCTGCTGCTGCCCCTCGGCTCCCCCGCATGGCAGCACGGCACCGGCACCGGCAACACGGCGCTGGCGGCGCACGCCGGCCGGCTGCTGGCGCTCCATGAGGGCGACCTGCCGTACGCGCTGCGCGTGACGTGCAGCGGGCTGGTGGACACCATCGGCCGCGTGGCCTTTGAGTGAGCTGAGCTTTACATGCTGGGTGGCGATGCGCCGCCTGAGTTTGTGGGCCAGGCTGGCGCCGAGGCAGTAGCTTTTTGTGTGATTCCAGTGCCTTCCTGCGTGCTGTCAAGCGGCGGCGGCTCATGTGGGCCTGACCCGCACTTCCGCACCCATTGCCCCGTGCAGCGGCAAGCTTGACCACGCCTTCACTGCACACCCCAAGATCGACCCGGACACTCGGGAGATGTTCTACTTTGGCTACAGCACTGAGCGCGCACCCCACTGTGCGCTTGGGGAGGGAGGATGCCGTGCAGCAGTGGTTGTACATGCCCACAAACATCATGAGCTGCAGCAGCACGCACCAGGTTGACATATCTCACCCTGCTTTGATCGCTGTCTCAACCTCCCAGCTCACTTTCCACACCTCACCCCGCAGGCTGGTACGGGTGGCTGGACCCGCAGGGCCGCGTGGTGCGCGACTTCCCGGTGCCCCTCAAGACGGTGCGGTAGCTGTGGGCTGCTGATGCTGTGGGTCAAGCCTGCAAGATGGTGTCCGGTGTACTTGCTGATTGGCAGCAGCCGAGCGCGCCCCTTGCATGCAGCCTTGGTACCCTGCCAAGCGTCGCACCTTGTTGCAAGATGTGCATTCCTCACCTTGCCAGCCGTGCCCTGCTGCCCCATGCCGCGCGCAGCCCATCATGATGCACGACTGCGCCATCACCGAGCACTACATGCTGCTGCTGGACGTGCCGCTGGAGTTCGACCCGCAGGTGGCTGGGCAGGCTAGCGCTGGGCAGGCTGGAGAGTTGGCTTTTGTTTGCAATGCTCAATTGCCTGCTAACAGTTGCTGACGGGGTTGGGCTGTCGCAGGGCATCAGCACAGGGCTGGCACTGCAGCCCGTGCCAGGAAAGCTGCGACTGCCCCTCGTACTGCTGCCGCAATGCGCATCAAGCACCATGCCATGCCGGGACATGCTGTCCGTGCTGCCCACCCTGTGCTTCACAGGTCATGGTCAAGGAGGGCAAGCTGCCGTTTGTTTTCAAGAAGCGCCCAACCCGCATTGGCGTGCTGCCACGCTATGCCGAGTCGGGGGCGGAGGTCCGCTGGTTTGACACGGGTGCGTGCCCAGCCGGCTGGCTGGTGGTCTGCTTATCTGCCTTGCATGCCAGAGTGCAAGACCCATCGCCCTTGCAATGCTAACCAGATGCTGCTGGGTGGGCTGTCCACAACTGTCCCGCATGCCTTCCCATTGAGCCAGTGCATCACACTTTCATCCTATCCTGGCACGCCCTGCCGCAGAGAACTACATGTGCTTCCACACCGCCAATGCGTGGGAGGAGGGGCCCAACACCATCCGCCTGTTCCTCTGCGCCTTCCGGGAGTTCAGGTGGGGGCCAGGCGGTGGCGGGGCAGGGCAGGCCATTGCCCGCTCCGTGGGGCAGGGAAGCACAAGCGCGTCAGCAGCACCCAGACTTGCATGCCATCCCGCCTAGGTATTCAGCCATGCTGTGCGCATTTGTACTTCCCAGCGCCCAAAAGCTCGTTCTGCCGATCTCGTCTTCCTCTGCGCCCGTGCCTGTTCCACTGCCGCAGCCTGGACTCGATGACCCTGGATGAGGGGTCCAGCCCCTTCCTCACAGAGGTCACCCTCGACCTGGCCGCCGGCAGCGCCACCACGCGGCGCCTGCCGGGCGCGGTGCCGGGCGACTTCCCTGTGGTGCCGCCCAGCCTGGTTGGTGAGCTGGCTGGTGCTGGTGCTGCCTGAGGAGTTGTCGGCCAGATGCTCTGGTGTGGTGACCATGCAAGGGGCTGGCCAGAGTGCGTGCTGCATCACGATGGACCGCCATTTCCCGCGGCTGCCAGGCAACCTGAGCAAACCGTTGGGCCGCAGCCCGGCAACCTCTCTAGCACACTAGTGCGACACATTTGCTTTCTGCCTTCACCTGCACACATTCACACTCACATCACGCTCACTCTGCCCTCCACAGGCCGCCCCACGCGCTACACCTACCTGGGCGCCATGGCGGGCGGCCCGCGCGGTGAGCCCCGCTTCATCGGCGTCACCAAGTATGACCTGAGCAAGGTGCGCTCGCAGCTTTTGTTCCACTTGAGAACAGCACGAGGATGCCAGGCCGGGGCGATTGGCTTGCAAACAGCGCGGCCTGGTACGATAACCTTGCCAGCAACACCGCTCACCTGCGTAACTACAGGCGAGCGGCAGTGCCAGCGCAGTGGCGGCGCAGGCGCTGCACGGCGGGCGGCGCTACGGCGGAGAGGCCGTGTTTGCGCCCAAGCCGGTGGGTGGCTGGCTGGGCACATGTGGTGCCCATTCATGCAGGCGGGGGTGTTGGCTGCAGGCTGCAGGCTTGAAGCTGCAGCCGACTGCTCATGGAGCATGTCGCCACATGGCAAGCATCCTCTGCTGTCTCCCGCCTAAGGCTTGGCACGCTGGCACCAGCGTGCTGATGGTGTGCTCTGTGTGTGTTTCCATCCTGCTGTGCAGGGCGCCAGCGAGGAAGATGAGGGGTGGCTGATGACGTATGTGACAGACGAAGACACCCTGCAGAGCGAGCTGGTGAGGAGGGCAGGATCGAACGGGAAGCTGGGGAGGCTCGTGTGTGCAGCAAGGAAGGATGTTTTGGCGGCAGGCGGTCGTCTAATGCATGCGTCTCTGGTATGTTGCAGTTACAAGAGCAGGCCAGTAGTAGGGTTTGTACGGCTGTCCAGGCCTAAGATTTTGCATCCCGCATGCATGCACCTTGCCACGCAGGTGATCTTTGATGCGCAGACGCTGGGGCTGGTGTGCCGCCTGCGCATGCCCCAGCGAGTGCCCCATGGTGAGATTGGCTGGGCACGTGGGATGCCAACCCGTAATGCCGTGGTTGCTGAGACATACGTGTGCATGCTGATTTAGGCTCCCATGGTGACTTGGCTCATGGCGTGCCTATTGCAGGCTTCCACGGCACCTGGGTGTCCGAGCAGCAGCTGCAGGAGCAGGAGCAGCAGGCCGCCGCAGCCAGCTGAGCGGTCATGCTGCCACAAGGCTCGGCTCCTTGGAAAGTCAGCCCTGGGCGGTAGTGTCGTGTTTGTGACTGGTACGATCGATTGATGTGATCCGAGAAGATGCTTTACATTTCATGCCTCTTTCTTCATCACCCGTTGCTCCTTTGCACATTTGCTCCTCACCAAACGAACCGTCAGAGTCGATCAACCAGCACACCTGATTTCTCCTGTATCTGCTCTCTTGCCTGCCTACCTGTCTCCCCAACACCATTCTGTGTTTGAGCCCCAAACAGTTGGAGTGTGCTCTGCTCCCTGCGTCCTCACGTTCATCGACTGCTTGCCCCTGAAGAGGTCTTGTTGCAAAGCCATGTCTTGATGCTGGTTGCAGTGTAAATGCGCATGCGTTACCTCGCGCGCTGCAGCCTGCATTATCAGTTGCTGACTTGCAAAGCTTGCTGCTCAGGGTGCAGTGGCGGTGGCGCCAGCATTGCTTAAACATTCAGAGCTTACAACTGGTTAAGGCATTGGCGGTGTTGGTACAGACAGCATGCATGTAGCGGAAAACTGGAAGGAGAGCTGACAAAAAAATCGCTCAGGCATGCACGTATGTGGGCAGGTCATTCTTCGTGGGCACGATTAGAAAAGCAGGCAGCCAGGGTGGACCAAAGCAGGCAGAAGAGAGGCAGAGGAGCGGTCGTATCGCATTGGCATCAAGGGCATGGGGGCAAAGAGCAGCTGCGTGGCAGGGAGTCACAGATGGTTGAGTTGTTTTTTTTTCAAAAGGGCATGGAACAGCTATCGAGTCAGGCAAGGCCAGGAGATCAATCTACCAAAGGGAAGGGACAGTATGATACAGAGAAGTATGGGGCGTCAGGAGCAAGGAACGGTGGGCTTCCCTGGGGCCAGCTGGACCCAAACTGGGGCAGCAAAGGGGGTGTCAGTCATTTCATTCAGTCATGGCTGGTCTGATGGTACAGCATTGGAAGGGGCACGAGCTGGGGCGAAGATGGCATGCTAAACACGTTTACCCGTCGGGCCGCGGTTTATACCAGCAGTGCCAGCAGCAGGGTGCCCAGGCCCACGCTCTTCATCGAAACATCAATGGCGCGAGACACCTCGGCCTTTCCAAACCCGCTGCGCTGCACAGCAACAGCTGCGGCGCAGGGCGTGGACAGCACCCAAGCCACAGCAGCCAGCGCCGCTGTGCGTGCTGCGGGCTCCAGCGCAGGCGCCGCCGCCCATGCCCAGGCCAGGCCGCCACCGTACACGGCGGCATGCGCTGCCAGGGCCATGCAGGCGGCCAGCAGGCCAAACCCGATGCCCAGGGCGGCGCGCGGGCCCAGCACCACCGGCAGCGTAAGCACGCCCGCCGCGCCGTCGCCGCGCCGGTCCTGTGGTGCATAACGACCAGGGTGTGGCATAGATGAGCAGGTGTGGGGGGTGCACAGAACCAATGTGCATCCCTGCCCAGCAACATTCGGAAAGTTGCCAATGCGCCTCGAGTCGCAAACAACATGTGCTGCCTGCAGCAGCCAGCAGCATACTTGCCTCCAGCAAGCACCACACACCCAACCACCCACCGCCCCTCACCTGGATGTCCATCAGGATCTCACGGAACATGATGCCCAGCCACAAAAATGCGCAGGGCGCCAGTACTGCCCGCAGCCCCGGCCCGCCGCCGGCTCCCGCCGCCAGGGCGCCCGCCAGCGGCGCCGCTGCAATGACACACGCCACCACGCAGTTCTTGACCAGCGTCTACGGTTTGGGGGCAGGAGTTAGGGGGATGACAAGGCGCCAGGTTCTGTCGTCTTCCATGCATGCACTGGTTGGAGGGTGGCTTTGGGGCAAGGTCCAGTAGACACTATGCAGGCCACCAAATGTAGCAATGGGCGTCCCACTGAGAGCCACACTGCGCTCACCTGCTTCTTCAGCACGGGGGTGTACAGCACGGTGAGCGCCGAGGAGAGTGCCACTATGAGCCGCACACCTGTGTGGATGCCAGGCAGGGGCAGACGGGCGTGGGTTGTGGCGGTGCATGTGGGTCGCGCAGCTGCACTTCCTGGCGCTGCTGCTGCACACCACAGGCAGCAGATGGCGTCAACGACAAGTTGCAGCCACACGGTATGGCACGCAAGCAGCGCACCCGCATTGGGCACCAGGCACGCCAGTGCCAGCAGGCCAATGTAGAGCAGCGAGGCCACCAGCAGGGCGCGGTCGCGGGGAATGAGGCCAGAGGGCACCTGCGCCGGGTCGGAGCGTAGAAAGCGGCTTCAGCTCCAGGTAAAGCGCCCACCACACGGCGTTTGTTTGGCATGGTGTTCTGTCCGCCCCTCGGCAACCCTCGGCAGCCCTCAACCAGTCTGCATCCAGCCGAGCTGCCAAGGTTCAGATCCAGCAAACGGGCACTCTCGCTGCACTGCAGGTTCCCAAGCAGGTTCCCAAGCCCACCGGCTTCTGCGGGTCGTTCACGGCGTCAATGTCTGCATCAAAATAGTCGTTGATGGTGCAGCTGGCCATGGCCACGGCACCCGAGGCCAGGCCCATGAACCACACTGCGGGTGGACGGGCAATTGGGAGGCTGCTGTGTGCCAAGAGCACAAGGGCACAACATGCGGCAAGCAATCTGAACTGTGCACGGGCAAGTGCAGAAGGCGCACGGGCAATGCACGCTGGTCTGTGCGATAAGCACACCCAGACAGCTTTTGTGCCACACCTGTGAGGTGCTTGAGAGCCAGCAGCGTCTTGCCGGCGCCGGTCCATGCCCCCAGCAGCACCAGCGCCATGGAGGGCAGCGCATTCCAGCCGCGCACCAGCCGCCAGTAGCCCTGTGTGCAAGGGGTACGAGGTGCCAATCTTAATGCTTCAGAAGTGCATTTCTGACATGCCTCGCAGGAGGAAATGCAACTGCACTTGCGGTCTGTGGGAGGGCTGGCGGCCGTCGGAGGTTGGGTGCGACTTCCAGAGCCAGCAGCGGCAGCAGGCCCCTGAGCGCCCGCACCTGCAGACGCTCACGAATGGCCACTTGCTGCTCCTGCTGCTCGTGCTGCTCGGTGTCCAGTGGGCCCATGGGCCGCGCAACTCGCAGCGGAGCTGCAGGGCGCCCAGCAGGCGCAAGCGCCGCTCTGCGCAGCGGCGATGGCCGTGGCGGCGGCTGCAGCGCATGCGGCACTCGGCCCGCCCTTCCACCGACCTCCAGGCGCGGTCTGCTGGGCCTTGCGGCCACCGCCAAGCTCATGGGTGGCAGCCCGGCTTCAAACTGTGAGCTGCAGGTGTGGGCCGTGGGTTGTCGGCACGCCTGATCGTTTTTGCAAGCGTTTCCAAGCAAGTGAGCAGTGTCGGGGTGAGCGTGGAGGCCTGGGTGCTTCAACTCCCACCGCTTGCATGGGGGAGATGCGTGTGGCGGCGCCCATCTCGGCCCGATCGCGCTCTGGCTGCAGTGTCAACATGCTGAGGCAGCGCACGCCGCACAGGGAGGGCGCCGGGCAGGAAGGCGGCAAGGGGCGCACGCCCAGGTGCGGCTTCTGCTTGGCCCAGTACCCTACACATGCGCAATTTAGCGATCCCTGATGTGTGATCTTCTCACCCCTGGCGGTCGCTTGCAGACCGGGCGCCCGCCGCGCCGCCCGTGCCGGCACCGCTTCCACGGCCCTGCCGGCCACGACTGCTTTCGTGCTGCTGGCGCTCGCACGGCTGGGCAGCGCCGCGCTCAACATCATCCATGACTGCGACGAGACGTTCAACTACCTAGAGCCGCTGCACTACTTCCTGCACGGCAGTGGCATGCAGACGTGGGAGTACTCGGCGCAGTTTGCGCTCCGCTCCTGGCTCTACCTGCTGCTGCACGCGCCAGCGGCGGGCGCCCCGGCGCTGCTTGGCCTGGGTGCTGGCCGTGGTGAGTGCTGCAAGGCGCAGGGATCAGCGGGGATGCCGGGCAGCAGGGCAGCGGGCAGCAGGTCCGGGTTGGGCACACATATGGCAGCCTGGCGGGCAAAGACCTCGATGTGCGCAATTCACAAGTGCTTACCGCCTCCCTCTGTACCCTTTCTGCATCTGCAGCCAAGCTTCTAGGGTTCTTCCTGCTGAGAGCAGCGCTGGGCCTTGTGTCTGCAGCCACCGAGGCGTGGCTCTATCGGTGAGCAGCTGCAAGGGGCGCCAGCCTGAGCTTAAATGCGTTGAGTCACAGATTGCATGCAACGCCTGCCATCCCCTGGGCTGCTGACACCTTGTTCCCATGTGTCCATTTTGTTGCAGCGCTGTGGCAGCGCGGTACCGCCCGGCGCTGGCACACTGCCTGCTGCTCTTCCTGTGCGGCAGCTCCGGCCTGTTTGCCGCATCGACCGCCATGCTGCCCTCCAGCTTCACCATGTATGCGCTGACAGCGGCGGCAGCGGGCATGCTGGAGGGGCGGCCCTATGCCGTCATCCTGGCGGCAGCCGTAGGTGGGCAGGTGGTGTCTGCCCTTGGCTGGCAATGATTAGCTGCAGGTTGCCTGCTCGCCCAAGTGCATGTGTTGACCGTGGAGCTAGACAGCCAGTGCGCATTTCATGCATGTTAGATGCTTGGCACCATCCGCCCCGTCGCCATAGCCTGTGCCTGCCAGTCACCCGACCGCCCCTCCCTGGCTGCCCTGCAGGCGTGGTGTGGGGCTGGTGCGTCGCCGGCTTTGCCTTCCTGCCGTACGCCCTATGGGTGCTGGCGGCGGCGCCCCTGCTGCGCTCAGTGGGCTGGCTGGTGCTGTGCCTGGCAGGCACGCTGGGCCCGCTGGTCCTGGTGGACCGACACCTTTACGGCGCCTGGACGGTGAGGGCGGCGCGTGTGTCATTACCCTGTGCCTGTGGGCGTGGTTAGTGGGGCAGCCGTTCTGCCGAGACCTGCCTGCCTGCAACGCCTGTCGGGAGCTGCCCGCCTGTCCTACTTATGCTCTCTGCTTTCGACCGCACCACCCCCAGGCCTCGCTGTGGAACTTTGTGCGCTACAACGTGGTGGGCGGCGGCGACAGCGCGCTGTACGGCGTGGAAGATGCCTCCTTCTACCTCCGCAACGCCCTGAACAACTTCCAGGTGTGGTGGCAATACGCAGTAGCTGCAGGGCAGGCTGCGTGGTGCAGCTTTCGGCCACGCAACTGTGCGCAAGGGCCTGCGGCTGGCCGGTCGCAGCATCACCAGCTGTGCACTTCACCCCTCCTGCCCTCTCCTACCCCACCCCGCGGCAGTTCTTGCTGCCGCTGGCACTGCTGTTCCCTGTGGCATCCGCGCTGGCTGGTGCGTCGCTGTGCCTGCCGCATGGCAGCAGCAATGGCGGTGCGCACGGCAAGCCGGGCCGCGGCCGCACGGGTGCAAGCGGCAGCGTGCTGCGGCTGCTGGTGTGCGTGGCACCCATCTATGTGTGGGGTGCCGCCATCACCGCGCTGCCCCACAAGGAGGAGCGCTTCCTGTATGTAGTGTATCCCCTGGTGAGGAGGAGCGGGGCTGGTCTGGGGAAATGACAGGTGGCACTTGCGCCAGCAAATTCCCTTAACTGACCCGTGCATGATGTCTGCGGGCAGCACCTCAGTGATGAGCCATTCCTCTTGCTTGCCCAAGCACCTCACTGCCCGCTTGCCTGCTCAACTCATCGCAGATCTGCCTGGCGGCCGCTGCATCGTTTGTGGCACTGTGCAGCCTCGCCGGTGGCATTCTCGGCATGCTGCTCCCCCGCCACGCTGCCACGGCAGTGGTGCAGCTGTTCGCTGCGCTCTTCCTGTTAGGCAGTGGTCTGCTGGCGTTCAGCCGCTCCGCTGCTCTGGTTGTCAACTATGGAGCGCCCCTGCGCATCTATCAGCACCTGCCAGAGGTGAGCAGTCGGCAATGCCTCGGTATGCTGCAGCCCTGCAAGCTCCTGGAGCAGCCGCTCTGCCTGCTGCTGATGTGCTGTGTGGAGCAGCGCCTTCGTGTGCAGTGCTGTACTCTTGGCACATTTTGCCTCAATTGTGCGTCCTGGCCGTATTGCTGCAGGTTGAGGGCAGCGGGCCACCCATCAGCGTGTGCACCGGGGCGGAGTGGCATCGCTTCCCGTCTGCCTTCTTCCTGCCAGGGCAGCGCTACCGCCTGCAGGTGGGCTGTGCCGGCATCAATGCGCTGTTGTGTGCCAGCGGAGGCATGCACAGTTATGAGGCGAGGCAGCGCAGTGTTTCCAGATGGCGCCCGTCCTTCTGGCGGCAGCTAGCTTGTTGTACTGGTGCTCGCCACTGCATTGCAAACTGTGACCCTAGCCGCCCGCTGCTATTGGCTTCTGCCATGCAGTTTATCAAGTCAGGTTTTGATGGCCTGCTGCCCCACCAGTTCGATGACAAGCAGGCAAGTGTGTGGGAGTCATAGAGTCCCACAGTAGGCAGCCCGCTGCGTATGTCAACACACTGCTCCTGCTTGCCTCATTTCAAGCTGTGCACAGTTTTTGGCGCTCCACCATCCGTCAAGCCCGCGTTGCCTGGCCGCTGCGCCCATGCAGGGTGGCACCAGAGCAGCCCCGCCGTACTTCAACGATCGCAACCAAGAGGAGCCCGCCAACTACTGGCCTTCGGCTTATGGCTGCCACTATGTGGTCACCCTGAGAGACGAGCAGGGTGCCCTGCTAGACACTCTGGGTGAGGCTGTCAATGCCATGTCGGCAAGATGGAGCAGCCATTTGTACACAGCCTGTCCTTGCAAGTGGGCTGCTTTGTGCTTGCAATGCTGTGTTCCTAGTATGCCGTGCGATACCCTTGCGATCCACACACTGGCCTTTGCCTGCAAGCAAGCCACCCAGCTGTCCTGAGCTCCTTGCTTCATCCGCTTCCCCTGCCACAGCTGCTGAGGGCGAGGAGGGCGCCCCCGCCTGGCAGCAGCTGGCGTCCCTGCCCTTTGTGGACCAGGCCCGCTCGCCGCCGCTCTTCCGCGCATTCTATGTGCCAGGCCTGTCGGCGCTGCGCAACCGGCGATACGAGTATGTGCTGCTACGGCGCAAGGACAACAGCGGCGTGCAGCATGCGGAAGGGCAAGACATGAAGCAGCCGCAGTGACAGGCAGCGACATCAATCCTCCTCCTGCGCCTGAGACTCTTGCAATGTCCATGATTATACAACCCAGGAAACCCAAGTGCACATTCAGCGGTTCTGCACTACAACACGCATCTCTGGGCCGCTGCCCGACGGCGCATTGGGCCCCAGCGCCGGCCACAAGCTGTGTGCTGGGGGCGCCGCCATTGTCGCCTCCACAGTGCCAGCCACAGCTTTGAGCTGCCAGCTGGCCGCCCCCGCTGCCGCAGCAACCAGCAGAGCATCCGCCGCAGGCGCTGCAAGCTTGACCTCGGAGCCGTCGCTGGGGCACTGCCAGCAGACCAGGTTGGTGTCCAGTGTGATGCAGTGGCCCTCGGCTAGCCCAGCGGTCGCAAGCAGCTGCGCCAGCTGCGCCAGCTGGCGTTCAACGGCCGTGGGCGCGGCGCCGGCAGCAAAGTAGGGCAGCACATGCTCGGTTGTGAGCACCGCTGCAGCCAGGATGTGCACCTGCAGGTTGTGCAGTGCAAAGGCCGGGTCTGTGGGCTTGCTGCCGCAGTTACCCATTTCCCTTACAACCTGTTGCTTCTCAAGCCACAGTGCCAAACCGCGATCACATAACCGCAGGCAGCGCAACACAGCCACCATGCCGCCGCAGCACACCTGAGGGCACTGCACCAGCAGCTGCGGTTCGGCCAGAACGTGCCACGCTGACACTTCAAGGCGGCGCAAGTTTGGCGGCAGCACTCGCAGCGCGAGATAATGCCGGCCGCTGATGCTGAGGTGGCGCAGCGCGGTGGCGGCCTGCCAGGCTGGGTTCCGCAGGCTCAGCACCTGCTGGTGCGGGGGCGTGTACAGCTGCAGCCGACGCAGGCGGGGAAAGGGGGCCGGGCTGAAATGCTGTAGCGTGCTGCGGCCTGCAGCGCTCTTGCCGCCCTCGGCGCTGCACGGTGCGCCCAGCAGCGTGGTCAGGTGCACCGCCGCCACTTGCTGAAAGCCAGCATCGCTGAGCAGTGCATGCACGGCTGCAGCTGCGTCCTCGTCCTCTGCATGCTGCTGAAACGAGACACCTACGAGGCGGCAGCGGCGCGCCAAATGCAACAGGCCTTGCACCGCGGCGACGGTACTGCGGCAGCGCACCGCGAGGCGCAGCTGCATAGGACAGAAGGAGCAGCTGAATTTCGTGACAGACCACGTTGTCGCGTGAAGCAGCAGCAGCTATGCGTCTGCACAGGCGACTTGCCTCCTCGCAACTCACGGCAGCCCAGTGCCGGCAGCAGGCGGCGCCAGCGGCGGCTTGCTCCGCCGCTTCCAAGCACAGCAGTCCGTCAGTGCAGCTGCCTTGCAAGAGTATCGAGAGCTTCTGGAAGATGAGGGAGAGCACCAGGTCGTCCAGGGAGGCCCAGCAAGGGGCTGGGGTTGTGGGGCCGGCTGCAGCGTCGGGCGGCGCATGCATCGGGCACCTATTTCAACTGTTTAGTTGGCAGAGCGTGGGGGCAAAGACAGCGCCCACGCCTTGCTCAGCACTCTCCACCCTGCATTGCACCCTGCATTAAAAGCCAGGCCGCACGAATCATGAGGCTTTGATCGCGGCCCAGGCCGAGTAGATCGCGGGCTCTCCGATTGGGGCGCCCCAGCCCAGCCCCAGACTTGCCAAGTGAAAATGGCACAAGCGCAGGCCCTCAAGGGGCCATTGATGCGGCCCTTTGAGGTGAGGGCACCCGCCCTGTGCCCCTCCAACGCTGCGCCGCTGCTCCTGTCGGTCCCTGTTGCCGCCGCCCGCCGCCACCGCCACGCAGCCCGCTCACCTGCCTGCCCGAACTTGTGCTTGCCCCTGTCCGGCTACAGGGCAAGCGGTTCTATGTGCAGATGGATCCACGGCTGGAGGACGCGCCCGAGTTTGCGGGGTGTGAGAGCGCCACTGCAGAGGTGCAGGAGCTGATCGGTGAGGCCGCAGTGTCGGTTGCGGAGGCGAGCCAACCGCCCAGCAAGCATTCTCTGGGCTTTGTTTATAAGCTGGATCCCAATTCTTGCACAGTCAACAATGCGTCGCCAGATTCTGCCTTAGCAGCACCAGCCGAGTTGCGCTCCAGCACCCACCACTTGTGCCTTTGCGGTTCCACATGCCGCAGAGCTGCACGGCGGCACCTGCACCGGCGACCTGCGGGAGGCGGACCTGTTTGTGCTGCAGCACCGCCGCCAGCCAGAGTGAGAGGGGCATCTGCCGCAACACAGCAGAGCACATGGCCCTGGATGGCATTTACACCAGCTGCGCAGGCGCACATCACCTTCCCAAGCGCGCTGTCCTGCAGATTGCCACCAACACTGCTACCCTGCCTGCAGATGCGAGGAGGCGCGGCGCCTGTTCCGCCCTGCAGTGGGGCTGTTGTGGGTGCTGACCTGCAGCACCACCGGCCAGCTGGTGCCCGCCACCAGCCAGGTGCGGTTTGTGGGTGGCGGTGTGGCAGGGCGCTGCCAACACCGCCCCTGTTTGGCAGCTGCTCTTACATCACAGCTTTGCTTCTCAACTGACGGCACATGCTTTCCGGGGCCTGGAGGCCTGCCGCAGCGCGACTGACGATACTGCCATGCACGCCTCCCTGACCACCCGCAGAAGCGCTACAAGCCCTTCCCGCTGTCGGCGGTGACCACGCGCAGCGCGCAGAGCGCCTCGGTGTCGGGCTTCAAGGACCGCGACCGCAACGCCGTGCGCCTGCTGCTGCGCTGCATGGGCGTGGAGGTGCGTTCGCGAGGGTTGCCTGCGTGCTAGGTGGCATTTCATGTACTGGGCAGGGCAAAGCATCCTTCGGGGGCCTGCCTGCCACACTGTGCTGATCGGAGCGGCAGAGCCCTGTGCGACAGTCATGGTTCGTCAACTACTGCCATTCGTGCATCCATGGATCACACACTGCAGTTCATGAAGGACATGAGGCTGGCGCCGGGCGTGGTGCTGGTGGCCCACGATGTGGGCGAGGACTCGGGCAAAATCAATGCCGCCAGGTGGGGCGCCCGGCTGCTTGTGAGCCGCATGCATGGCATGTGGTGCTGGAAATGGAACGTTCCAGGAGGAATGGCTAGCTCATGCATGGGAAGACAATGCTGCTACTGGCTAAATGTGGGCCCAGTGCCAAGGAAGAAGCGGTAGGGTTGGCAGGCTGCATGCAGGCAGCTTGAGGGACCCTGTGCAATCATCACACCGGCGATCAAGTGCTCTCCATTCATGCTGCCTTGTGCTGCAGGGGGAGCGGCGGCAAGGTGGCGGTGGTGAACTCGCTGTGGGTGCTGGACTGCCTGGTGGAGGGCCGCCTGCTGCCCACAGGTGGGCGCTGCTTGCTGTCCAGCTGTTCTTTCTTTCAGACGGCTTCCCCCGCATGAGCAACCTGGTGCTAGTTGGGTGGCAAATAACTGCTCCTTGTTGGGCAGAGCACCTGCTGTAGCCTCCCTGCAGCCTGTGCCTCGCTGCTCCCGCCTGACACGCCCAGCCCTCCTTATTTCTGGCCGCAGCGGAGTATGACCGCCCCGGCAACCTGATGGACATGCTGAAGAGCCTGGCTGGGCAGGAGGCAGCGGAGGCTGAGGCTGGGGGTGGCCCTGGCGGCGGCAGCGGCAGTCCAGTTGTGGAGGTGCCGGATTCCGAGGAGGAGGCGCAGGCCCAGGCAGCAGCCGCAGCCCACCAAGCAGCCCTTGCAGCGGCGGCAGAAGCAGCTGCAGCCGAGGCGGCGGCAGTGGCCGAGGCGCAAGCAGCTGGTGCGGCAGGGGCGGCGGGGCTGCGTGCCGGAGGCAGCGCCCCGCAGGTCATCAGCGAGACGGTGCTGACTGGGGGCGGGTGGCAGCCCCCGGGCGGATCTGTGGAGCAGATGCCGCCGGTGGCAGAGGAAGAGGAGGAGGCAGCAGAGGATGGCGCCGCTGGGCAGGGTGGGGCAGCAGGCCAGCAGGGGAATGAGGAGGCAATGATGCCGCAGCAGGATGGCGCCTCAGATGAGGAAATGGAGGAGCCGGAGCCTGGCGGTGGGATGGATGCCCAGCAGCCAGCAGCGCCAGCAGCAGCAGCGGCGTCCCACCACAGCCAATCCAGCGGCGGCCCACGTGTGCCGCACCCCAGCCGCCTCGGGCGCCTCGGGGTGAGGTCCCTTTGCATGATGCAACGTTTCGAGGATGCAGGCTGATGCGTGTTGTGGCTGCCTTCGCAGCCTTCAGCTGCACCATGCATTGCTATCCTTCTCTGCCTGCCTGCTGGCCTGCCCAATGCTGTGCGCCATCCACTGACCCCGCAGGTCACGCAAGCTATGGATGATGTGGGCGGCTTTGTGGCAGACCTGGGCACTGAGGAGCCTGTCTTTGCTCCAGAGGGCAGCGAGGAGGAGACTGCGGCGGAGGGGGAGGAGGGTGCTGGTGGCAGTGACCAGCATGCAGCGGCAGCTGCCACGACCGAGGCCGAGGAGTATTACACAGCCCGGCCGGACGCTTCGCGGCAGGACGCAACGCAGGAGCGGCTGGCAGGCAGCGCTGCTGCGGCACCGGCGGCCTTGCCACCCGCATCTCCGGCTGCCTCGCAAGACAGTGGCGAGGTCACGCCCGATGAGGATGAGCTCAGCCCACCTCGGCCCGGCAGTGGAGCTGCTGTGCTGGCGGAGCATGCCTCGGCAGGGGGCACCAGCGGCGGGCAGGAGCAGCAGCAGCAGCAGGTGGTGGCTGAGCCGGCGGCTGAGCCAGTTGCGGCCGCAGACCTGGAGGCGACTGCCCCCTTTGAGCAGATGGATGAGGGGTCGGAGACAGAGGCGGAGGAGAGCCCGCCGCCGCCTCAGCGGCCACTGCAGGACAAGGCAGCCGGAGCAGATGACAGCGACGGTGCAGCTTTGGCGGGGGAGGCAGAGGCAGATGCGGCAGCTAGCCCGGCTGTTACTGAGCCCGTTGAAGGCAGCGCCAGCCAGGGAGACGGCGCGGAACACCCGGCAGACATGGAGGCACACTCCTCACCTGCTGCTGCTGAGCCGCCAGCTGCAGAAGGGCCTGTGCACGCCAGCAGTGTCCCTGCTGCATCGCCTACCCTGCACCCGCAGGAGGCAGATGAGCAGCCCATGCCGCTGCAGCTGCAGCAGCAGGGCGGCGGGGCGTTGCGGCGCAGCATCACGAGCGAGATGGGCGGGGCGGCAGCAGCAGAGGACGAGGCAGTTGAGGGGGAGGGAGATGCAGCCGAGGCGGTTCTTGTTGCAGAGGGGGCTGCAGAGGAGGCTGCCTTGGATCAGCCTGCCGGCGCGGCAGAGGAGGCAGCAGGCCCAGCAGCGGAAACGCCAGCAGCCGCGCCTGGGGACACCAGCCCGCCTGTGCCGCCGCCTGAGGCTGCGGCAAAGGCTGTGGCGGCGGCGGTGCTGGAGCGCCGCACCACCCGCTCCCGCAGCAGATCAGCCACACCCGCCAGCGGTGGCAGCGCCGGGCGCAAGCGCAAGCAGGCGGCGCCGGAGCGGGTGCGTCGGGGCGGTTGCAGACTGAGCACGTGTTAGATGCATGCAAGTTTGGCCGAAGGCGGTCACAGTCACTCATGCTTCTCCTTTCAATCTTCCCACCCCACCTGCTCTGTTCTGAGGCAGTTTTCACCCTGCCTGCTCTCCCACCGCCCTGTTTGCAGGCCATGTTCTCGCAGCAGCTGGCGGAGCCGGATGAGGCCGAGCTGCGGTCGCTGCGCAAGCTGCAGCAGCGGGACAGCAAGGCAGCGGGCGGCACAGGAGCAGCGGCAGCCACGGCAGCGGCTGCGAGCGCCAAAAAAGCAGCGACGGCACGTGCCGCTCGGGCAGGCCGCAACAGCGATGGTGTGGAGACGGCGCCACCGCTGCGCCGCCGCACCAGCCGGCCGCCCACCGCACAAAAGCCGCCACGGCCGCAGCAGCCTGAGGCGGGCGTGCCGGAGGCTGTGGCTGAGGAAGGGGCAGCAGAGCAGCAGGCGCAGGAGGCAGAGGAGATGGCTTTGGCAGCAGAGCCGCTGCAGCAGGCCCAGCAGGAGGAGGAGGAGGAGAAGGAGGCGGGGCCAGCACGCAAGCGTGGCCGTGCATCTGGCAAGCGCAAGGCAGCAGGCGGCGCCGCTGCAGCAGTTGCTAAGGAGGCACAGCAGGAGCAGACAGAGGCGGAGGGTGGGGCCAGTCCGCCGGGCGGTTTGCGGGCAAGCAGCAGGCGGCGGGGCGTGGCCCAGAGGCAGCAGGAGCCAGAGCAGCAGCAGGAGGCAGCGCAGGTGGAGGCGCATGCAGCAGAGGAACAGCCTGCCAAGGCGAAGCAGCCTAGGCGCCATGCTGCGGCAGCCGCGCCAAAGTCGGCAGCGGCAGCAGCCGCAGCTGCAGACGAGCCGCCAGCAGGCGGCATAGGGGATGAGGCGCAGCCGGCTGGCAGGGCTGGGAGACGGTCTGGCCGCACAGCTGCTCCAGCTGCGGACCGCTCTCCCGCTGCAGCTGCAGAGGCAGAGCCCAGGCCCCGTGGGCGTGGCGCCCGCAAGCCAGCTGCAGCAGCCACAGAGCAGGCAGAACAGGCAGCAGAGCAGGCTCCTGTGCAAACGGCACCCCGCTCGTCTACTGCCGCCGAGCGGCGTGCAAAGCGGCTGACAGGAAGGGCGCAGCCTGCTGCAGCTGAAGATGAGGAGGCGAAGACGGAGCCGGCAGCCGCGGAGCAGCGGGAGCAGAAGGCGGCAGGCCGCCGTGCCAGCCGGCGGTCGGCAGGCAGGGGCGGACAGGTGGTGCAGGCACAGGAGGAGGGGCCGGAAGCAGCAGGAGCAGAGGCCATGGATGTGGAGGATGCTGCCGAGCTGCAAGCAGCAGCGGGGCGTGCCAGCGGGCGCAAGCGCAAGGCAGCACAGCAGCAGCAGGATGCAGCGGAGCAGGAGCAGGAAGAAGAGGAGGCAGCAGAGGAGGCAGGCCCCTCCAAGCGCCGGCGCACCACTGGCGGCAAGCCAGGCAAGGCTGCGCCGGCTGCTGCCAAGGCGGCCAGCACCAAGAAGCAGGCGGCGGCCGCTCCCAAGCCTGCAACGAAGGCGGCAGCGGGTGCACCGGCGCGGCGGCGCTCTGCCACACCGGCAGCCGCAGGGGCGGCAGCCGGCGCTGGTGGCAGCGCGCGCAAGGTGGTCGTTGCCCTCAGCGGCATGCACAGCGATGAGCAGGACGACATTGCCAAGACGCTGAAGAAGCTCAAGGTGCGCTGGTGGGCATCTGCTGTCATGGTTGGCAGCCCAGGGCTGGTGCCTAATTGGGGCGCTTCTGCATCATCGCCCTACCCCACCCAGCTGCTCAATGTGTCCTATCTGCCTGCAGGTCAAGTGTGTGACGGGCAACCAGCGGCACGACTGGTCGTCAGACGTGACGCACGTGGTGTCGCATGCGCCCCGCCGCAACCAGGTGGGCAGCCATTGCGCCGCTACGTGATTGTCTGGCCTGGAAGCGTAGCATCTGCGTTGGATGGCTGCTTCGCTACACGGCGGGAGGCACAGTGGGCCTGCTTCGCACACTCAACACTTTCGCTGGAAGCCTGCCTCTTGGCCACGCAGAAGTGCCTGGCGGCGCTGGCCTCTGGCTCTTGGCTGCTGGGCCCCAGCTGGGTGGACGACTGCGAGGCAGCGAGCGCCCTGGTGCCAGAGGTGGGCGCCACACTATGCTGGCCACCCCTAGGACCTGCCACCTACTTGCGTGCTCGCATGACCAGCCTTGGCAGTTGTGGTCCACTGCAACATTGCACTTGCCACCATCTGAGCCGATCTGGTCACAGCACATGGCACCGCTGCAGCCAGGACCAGTCCAGATTGTGAAGGTGTGAACGCTGCTCAAGCTCCAGCCATGCTGCTGCCTCATGCGCAGGAGGGTCACGAGCTGCTGACGGGCAGCGAGGACCTGGACCGCGGCGCGGCGCGGCACTGGCGCCGCCGTGCCACCAGCACCGGGGGCGGCGCCTTCCAGGTCAGCTGAACTGCATGCCTGGCATGACGCGCAGCCAAGCGACTGGTGCCCATCAAGAGTATGCAAGCTCCACCTGCTAGCTTACGCCCTCTCCCCTGCCTGCAGGGCCTGCGAGTGCTGGTGGGGCCCGACCTGGATGAGCCCTTCAAGCGGGAGGACATTGTGTGAGCTGCCTGGAAAAGGCAGCGGGCAAGCTGCCTGCACTGCCTGCATGTGGCCACCGATGGGGCTGGTATTGCCAAGCGTAGCTGCGGTTGGGCAGAGCGTGAGGTGCCACAATTTGAACGAGTCGTCCGATCCCTCGGTTCCTGACCCACCTCAGCAACGTCCTCAAGGCGGGCGGCGCCCAGCTGGTGCCGGTCAGCCGCTGGCACTCGGCGACGGCAGGTGGCAGCCGCGGCGGCGGCGGCGGCGGCCCCGTGGATCTGGTCATCTCCAAGTCTGCCTCCGCCTCCGGCAGCCCGGCGCTTGCGGCTCTGGTGGCGCAGGGCGCGCTGGCCGCCAACCCCCAGTGAGCTGGCTGAGATGCGGGGCGCTGGGATGCTGGAGGATTGGTGCGATGAAACATGTCGGGCACCGAGTCGCAGACTCAGCCCCAGCAGCAAAATGGCATGACGGCATGCTGGTTGTTACTCTTCCCAACCTTAAGATGGCTCGTGTGTGTATGGCCCTGCCCCGCCCCCGCACTGCCGCAGATACGTGGTTGACTGGCTGGCCAAGCCGCGCGCCTCGCTGTCCACCCACGTGCTGCTGCGCAGGTGCGGCCGCAGGCTGTGCTGTCTGGGTTGTCATGGGCTCAGCCTGCTTGCACCTGACCGATGCGGATGGAATCCAAACTGATTCCCCTTCCTCCGTTGCACCGGCCCTGCAGCAAGCCTGGGGCGGCGCTCGCCGCAGCCGCGGCAGCACGCAGCTCGCTGGAGTCGCCTGTGGGAGGGGATGAGGCTGCAGACAGCGAGCCCGGCAGCCCTGTGTTTGACTGATGGTGGGTTGGGGGCAGCGGCCTGCCATCATGCCCAAGCCCGGCATGCATCCGCGGCGGAAATTGCATGACGGGTGCTGTGCTGATCCGAAAGCATCAAGTCCTGTAAACCCCTTGAAGAGCTAGTCAGCAGAAGAAGGGAGGGGTCGACTGCAAGAGGCAGCGGGCCATCGCGCCTGCATGGGGAACTTCGGTTTTGCCGAGCTGGAGGGCGGCCAGGCCTGAGGATGCCCCCCCGCCACGCTGCCCCTTGCTTTGTCTCAACACGCGTTCCGTCATCTGCGCGTTCTGGGCCCGCTCCAGGCCAGTCACAGCCCGCACTCGCTCCCGCCCCCGCCGCACCACGCCCACCCGAGTCGAGGCGCCACACAACCCAACCGCACGCTCAGGCAAGCGTGATAGGGCCCCCCCTAGCCCGTTTGTGGGCCGGGTTTGTCCGCACGGCCTGGGCCCCGCCCGCTGGGCGACTTGCAGGTGCCTGCGACCTCTGGAAAGCCTGCCGGACGGTCCATGTGCGCTTTGGGGGCGGGGTTGGCCGCCTGGAGCCTGACCGCCCTCAGCCACTAGCGCTGGAGGGCGGGCGCCCCGCCGCCTGTGGGCCAGCGCTCTCCCCCGTGGCTTCAGCACCATGAAATAGCTCCATGGGGGCGGGCGGAGTGGCCTCCTTTGACTGCCTCGGTGGGAGGCTTTCTGCGGACCCTGCCCCCCCTGGCCTTCCTCCCCCGCCACCCGCCCCAGCGAAGCTTCCAGGGCTGCTTGGGCGCCTTGCAAGCGCCCGCGCTGGCCGTTCCGGCGCTCCCGCCCTCACCGTCGCCCGCCGCCTTGTGTTCCCTCCACCCGCAGCCCCGGTTCTCCCAGCGCACCAGCCCTTACAGCCAGCCAGCCCCGCCCCCACATGGACGCCCTGCCCATGACCGCACAGCTGGTGCCGGCGGATTGCGCCCCGGTGCGCGGCTCGCCCGAGCCTGCCGCGCCGCCGGCGCCCCGGCCCACCCTGGCGGCCGATGCCCCTGCTGCCTGCTCCGACATCAGCGACCAGCAGCTGCTGGCGGTGACCGACACAGCCAGCCTGACGGCTGACCAGCTGGACCGGCGCCACCACCTGCTGCGCCACAGGTGCGCTGCAACGGAGGGCCAGGCGGCCTCGCCTGCTGGGCGGCCTCCGCCGCTGCGCCTGCTCGCATGTGGTCGGCTTGCGCGGGGCGTGTGCTCTCAAGGCTGCCGCTTTAGCACCTGAACCTCACCCATGCACGCTGCCGCCCTGCCCTGTGTGCAGCCTGCCGGACGAGGTGCGCGGCGAGGGCGTGCTGGTGCACTTTGAGGCGGCCTCGGTGCACGAGGCGGTGAAGATGATCAAGAAAATGAGC
>VFQQ010000555.1_pt1 | contig 71077 bp, 119 predicted proteins | sample 3512341 | NCBI WGS metagenome assembly VFQQ01 (sample SAMN10412373, study PRJNA504923) | tailings metagenome | isolation source: Relicate 2 Philex TSF1 revegetated site | place: Philippines: Tuba, Benguet | collected 2017-08-29
CCAGCGGCTGGTAACTGACATCATGGCTGGCATGTCATCTGCACCGCCCCACCTCGCAACCGAATTGTGCACTCGGCGCATTTTTTTTGCAGAACGTGGTGGCCACAGTGAACCTGGAGTGCAAGCTGGACCTGAAGAACATCGCGCTGCACGCCCGCAATGCGGAGTACAACCCTAAGGTGGGTGCTGTGGCTGCAAGCACGTCACGTTTGCTGCTCTAGTTCTGCTGGGGTGGTCCAACGCTGCACTGCCGTGACATAGCTTTTCAGCTATTGCGGATGCGCGGAAGCGTTGACCCGACTGCAATGTGCACCTGCATTTTCCCCTTTGCTCCCCGCAGCGCTTTGCGGCGGTGATCATGCGCATCCGTGAGCCCAAGTCCACGGCGCTCATCTTCCACTCGGGTGCGCTCCTGCAGCTAGGTTCAGAGGTGCTGGACATGGCAGTGGCGACGGCTCCTGCTGCTGGGTATTGCTCAGACTTTTGGCAACGGCATGCAGGTAGCCACTGCAGCGAGAACAGCTTGCACAGCAGCGATTCATTCACCTGCCGCTCGCGCGCTCGCGTGCTGCAGGCAAGATGGTGTGCACAGGCACCAAGAGCGAGCAGGAGGCGCGCACGGCCAGCCGCAAGTACGCCAAGATCCTGCAGAAGCTGGGATACGCGGTGTCCTTCAAGGTGGGTGGGACAGGGAGGACGCGGGGAGCATGGGACCTGTTGCATGGGCATGTCTGGCTCCTTGCGCTGCCACCTTGCCTCTTGCATGTGCTGTGATTTCTGCTGCCACCGCCGCCGCTGTGCTACCTTCACTGCTGCTGCCGCCCTCACTGCCGCTCATGCTGCTGCAGTATGTGCCCGCCCCCTGCTTAACTGGTGTTGCCTCACCCTGCCTGTTTGTTCACATTCCTCACCCTTGCTTGTTCGTGCGTCTCGCTCGCTGGCCGCAGGAGTTCAAGATCCAGAACATGGTGGGCAGCTGCGACGTCAAGTTCCCCATCCGCCTCGAGGGCCTGGCCTCCACCCACGCCATGTTCTGCTCGGTGCGATTTTGGGCATCAGGGCGTGGTGCGCACCCTAGCTTGCTGACGTGTGATCTGGTTGGCTGGCTAGTTGATCGAATCCCTGGCCTCCACCCACGCCATGTTCTGCTCGGTGCGCTCCAAACTGCGATTTGCTGCACATTTGACGAGGCTTGGAACGAACTCTTGTGATCGTGTGAACCAGTTTTGGATCCGGCGCAGCTGCTGGCGTCTCCTCCTTTCACCCCAGCCCTCGCCAGAGCACGCCCGCCGTGCTTGGTTGCAGCAGTGTTCAACACCCTGCCTGGTTGCAGCAGTGCTCCAACACCTTGCCCCGCCCTGCCTTGCTCCTGTGCAGTACGAGCCGGAGCTGTTCCCGGGCCTCATCTACCGCATGGCCGACCCCAAGATCGTGCTGCTCATCTTTGTGTCCGGCAAGGTGGGTAGGGCGCTAAGGCCCTCTCCAGAGCTGATCAAGTGCACCGGCTCTGCACTGTGCTGCTCATATTTGTGTCCGGCAAGGTGGGCGATCGGTGCTGCAGAGTGCCATCTGTGGCTCTTGATGGGCTGCCTGATTTAGGGGCACAGGGGTGCTCAGTTTCTGGCCACTTCTTGTTCGTGGGCGTTGGGGCTGAGGATGGCTTGCGCGGCTGCGCTCCCTCTTCTTGTTGTGGGCGGTTGGAGCACCTCAGCACCAATCCTACGTGCAGCTTGCCAGCCCGCCCACCCACACACCCACACACTCGCATCCCCTGCCTGCCATGCCTGCCCTGCCCTCAGGTGGTGCTGACGGGCGCCAAGAAGCGCGAGGACATTTACCGCGCCTTTGAGAACATCTACCCCGTGCTGCAGACGTTCCGCAAGGGCGGTGAGTTGATGGGAGCCTGGGGTGTAGTGAGTTTGGCTGATACGGATGGCATCCCCCGATGTTGCAAACTGGCGGAGGCTGCGCCCAAGGGCGGTGATTTGCAATCCCACATCCAGTGGTGTTTGGGCATGGGGCGAGTGGGGGACCGGCCTCCTGTTGCAGCCTCTCTTTTGCCGCGCCTGCTTCTGTACGGCACCGGCAAGTGCATCAACCTGTCACAAGCGCTGCCCGCCCTGCCGCAGGCATGATAGCGGCGCCAGAGGCGCCGGCGGCGCTGCCGGCGCCACAGCAGCAGCAGCAGGCGCTCCCAGTGGTCGGAGCACCAGCGCCCCACCTGTAGCCCAGCAGCCCTGGCCATTCCCAGCACACAGACCCCTCTAGGCTGCGCAGTGGGTGGCAGTTTTGCCTCCCTACCCCCTGCAGCACAATAGCCTCGTCAAAAACTCCAGATGTTGCGTCAGTTAGCGTGTGTGTGTGTGTTCCTCTCCTCCCGTTAGCTTTTTCCCAGAACCAGCTTGCTTGTGGAGCCACGGCATGCCCTTCCTACCTGCCTGCTCCAAACTCGCCGTTGCTCTGCTCTGCTCCCTTTCCTTACACAGTTCCGCCGCTCCCCTACCTCTGCCCTTCGCGCGCCGCCTGCAGTTAGGCGGCAGTGCCTGCCAGCCCTATGGCTGTGACAGCAACAACAATTCCAAAGACAGTGCCGCCACTTTGCCCCTCCCTCCCTCTTTTGGCTCGGATATCGACTCAGACAGCGCCTATGTAACTTGGGTGCTAAGCACAGCCACAGAGGTCCAGCAGGCCGAGCCTTTGCTTTCCTTTAGGACGGCATGCGTGCTCGTTACAAAGAAGTTCACTAAGCATACACCACAGCCAGCACAAGAGCTAGTCCAATCAAGGACACCCTCCGGTCACAGCCAGTTGATGCGGGCGAGCGGCGCGGCTTGCGACTGCCTCCTCATGCCCCCGCCGCCATATCCATCCTCACTGCCGTCTGCCTCCTCTCCATCGCTGGCCCCCAGCAGCGCCTCCAGCTTGGCCACACCACACATGAAGCCCCAACCGCTGGATGCCTCGCGGTGCAGGCTGAACAGCGGAGAGATCGCTGCGCCCTGCGGTCCTGCCGCCAGCTGGCGCAGCGTGGCCAGCGCGTCTGCTTGTGCAGCCGCCCAGGCTTCCGTGCTGCTCCCCTCGCCGTCGTCCTGCAGCGCCACCCAGCTGAGGGCTGCCAGAGCGGCAGGCAGGGTCACCCATGCCTCGCTGCCGGAGGGTGATGGCTGGGCCGCCAGTTGGCGTGCGACCTGCAGCACCGCGCGAGCATACGTCGCCCGCTGCTCGTGCTCCGCTGTGTTGACGGCTGTGCTGTCCGAAGAGAATCGCTTGCAGCAGGGGCAGCCGCGCTTCAGCAGCTCTAAAGCCAGCAGCAGAGCGTGGCTGGAGGAGGCTGCTGCTCCCAGTGCTGCCTCCAGGTCAGCAACCAGGCTGGCCGCGCCGCCGGCTGCAGCCACACGCGGCACATTGATGGCGGAGCGCGCCAGATGGCGGCAGTAGGGCCGCCACAGCCGCCCCAGCAGCACCGGCGGCACGCTGCACCCCAGCTGCCAGGGGCTGGGCAGGATATCGCCCTGCATGAGGCTGAGCAGCAGAGCCATGGCCGAGTGGCCGGAGCCGCTGCGGTCAACCTGACCCACCTCAGCGCCGCTGGCCGCTGCCGGGCCGGCGGGTGGGGCTGCGTCCGCCGCCTGCTGCTCGGCTGCTGCCCTGTCCAGCACAGACTGCAGCAGCTGGCGAAGCGTGGCCTCAAGCTCAGCACCACCCCGATGCTCGAGGCGCCAGTCCAGCCTGCAGCTTTGAGCATGGAGGTTGCAGGCTCAGACGTAGCAGCGCCTGGCACCAAGCAGACGCAGTGGCTGTGCCATGGCTGTGCCTCGCGTGGCTGCTGTTTTGCTGTTTGAGAGGTTCTGCGCACGCTTCAAACCAGTTGCCCACAGCACCAAACGCTGTTGTGCTGCCCCCATGCCTCACCCCAGCTTGCCCAGCAGCCACACAGCGGTATCCCGGGCCTTGACCGGCGCCTCAGCTGCCATGTCCAACAGGCCGCGCAGCAAGCCGCCGATGGGAACAGGCCGGGTGGCATCCTCCAGCAGACCGGCGGCCGCCAGCTGGTCGGCGGCTTCCTTGTAAAGCTTAGAGTCCCGGCTGGCGGTCCTGCAGTGTAGGCGAGGCAACAACGAGTGACAGACAAAGTGGTGCATGAGGCAGCCCGGCAGCCAGCCACTGTAATGCACGGCGGTCGACTGCCAGGCCAGCATCGCCATGTCCGCTGACCGCTCACAAGATATCAGGCCTGCAAGCAGTGCCCCCTTGCTTGCACCTGGAGATTGCCTGCAGGGGTTGTGCCTGGGATTGCGTGCAACCTTCCCCATCACCAGCAGCACGTAGCGCTCACCTGAGGATCTGGAGCACAAGCCCCGACCACCAGTCTGCCACCTCGCTGCTCTGCCGCATCAGGCCGGCATCGGCGTACTGCAGCACCGCTCCAGTCACCTGCGAGGCGGGGAGGGCGCCACAGAGATGTCAGCAATGTGGGCGCTGTAACGATTTGGGTTGGCCGTGAAGGCGTGTACCGCATTGTGGCAAAGCAGGCTGGGCTGCAAGCTGCCAAGCCCTGCCTTGCTTTGCCAGGTCGCGTCGACAAGTGCAGCTGCGGCCCTAAGCCATCAGCAACACTGCCCATGCACACTCGCGCACCTCGGCATCATCCATGGCGGCGCTCTCCCCCCAGAAGCGCTTTACCGGTGCCAGCTGGCACAGCGTGCGCGTCAGGCTCAGCAGGCCACAGCGCATGGAGATGGTCAGGTCTGGCCGAGCCATCTCTTGCCATACAAGCTCCAGAGCCTGCACAAGTTCAGGACGGTAAACGCAGCATGGCGGTTGCGCTTCCAGCTGCAGCTGCGGCAGCCTCATGTGAACACCACCCAACCATTTCAGATTTGCCATGCACTTTGCCATGCACTGCCGACAGCGCCTGCATTCACCACGTGCCCTGCAGGTTGGGCCTTGCCTGCGGTGTGCCTCGCTCCAGCAGCGTTGTGACCACGCTTTCCCAGGCCGCTGCGCGCAGCCCAACCGTGGACAGCTGGTCGGCGCACAGCTCCTGAAGCTCGCTGTCTGTCTGCACAACACAGAATCCAGAGGTGTACATGAGTGGCCTAGATTGCCGGTATTGGCTGGAAACCTGGCAGCAGGGCACTGTATGCATGCCTGCACGCACTGCATGTGGTCACAGAGCGCCCACGCATTGACAGCAAACTCGGCGCATGTGTTGATTCATTGCAAAGGGGCTGCGGCGCACCAGGCAGGCGGAAATGCGGCGCAGCGCGGTGCATGCCAGCCCTGCGTGGTCGGTTGTGAGCTGCGCACAGGGCGGCAGGAGCGATGCAAGTATTAGCACACAGGCGTGAGCAGCATGAGGTGCTTGCACTGGTCGCCCTGGCACAACTAGGTGCTATAAGTGCTGTAGGCAGGATGGACAAGAGCAGGGCAGAAAGTTTCGCTTGGCACACCACGCCGTGCCAACCCGCCTGCCAGAATCCACCTCATAATTCGCCCGCTCACCCAGCGCTGCAGGAAGTGGGTCGCCGCCTGCTTGTCGGGCAGCCGCCGTGCCAGCAGGATGCACATGGCGGTGAGCTCCTCATCTGACGCGAAATGCTCCAGCTCAGCGACAGTGGTGTCCTGCAGCCAGATGTCAGCATAGACATGCACGTATGAGTAGGGGGTAGGCACGGCAGCAAGGTGTGGAAGGCATCCTGACGAGGCAGGGCCATTTGCTGTGCATGGGAGCTGCAGGATATGTACAACTATTCGCTAACAGCAATCACTAACAGCGACGCATCCCAGCGTAGCAACATCGGGTTGTTTGCCCAGCAGGCCACCCCCGGCGAACACACATGTCCCCCTGCCGCCCTTGCCTGCAGGCGTGCCAGCAGGCAGAGCGCCGCCTTGCGCTGCACAGGCGCCGCGCTCTCCATGCGGGCTACCGCCGTGAACAGCTGGCGCAGCTGCGCCTGGACCGCTGGCGGCCAGCGCCGCAGGTCTGGCCTACTCTTGAGATGGAAGATTACCTCCCTTACGCTGCCGGATGCGGGCTGAAACAGCGGCTTGGCATAGCCCTCTGCTGTGCGGATCAGTGCCTGCTCTCTCTCTGCCTCTGGGGCCGCGAGCGCAGCCGCCAGCGCTGCCGCGTCGTAGCGCGGCTGCACGCCATAGAGCGAGGGGAGCCACAGCTGGTGCGCCACCAGCACGTCACAGAGGGCGGGGCCAATGCCGCTGGTGCGCCGCAGCAGCTGCCTGCAGAGCTGGGGCTGCTCCTTGACCAGGTGCTTCAGAAGGTTGGGGCTGGACAGCACTGCCTCCCGCCACCACAGCGCCACAGGCGGGGCGGGCACTGCGCAGACGAAATGAGAGGGCAACTGATCAAATTGGTGAGCGAACTGCGTGCGGACAGCATGGGGACCAAGGCGTTTGACAGCAGAGGCAGTGCGCGTCCTGCCAAGCCCAAGCCGCAAGCAGCCATGTACTGCTTGAATGCAGGCAGCAAGCAACCGATGCCTGGCATCCATGCTGCTACAGCAGCCCACCTGGGAGCCTGTTTGCTGCCAGCAACACCTGGCTGACTGGGCTGCACAGGAAGCACAGCGCGGCGGCATCGTTCCCGCTGCTGGGTGCCAGCAGTGCCTGCGGAGCAGGCATCAGATCAGCAAGCATGACTGCAAGGTTGCAGCACAAAGCCGGGGTGCATGGGCTAGGGACAGGCACATTGAGCTACCTAGAGTGCAACGGCTGTATCAAGCTAGGCAGGCACGCCACGAACAGCTCATGTGCAGCAAACGCAGTGCATGTATACAGGCTGTTCTCAAATCCAAAACCGGCGGGGCCGCTTGCGCCACAAAAACCACAAAGAGACCACCCCAAGCTGGCCACGCTCTGCCGACCGATGCGCAAAAAGCGGTCACCTGGGCGCATGCCAGCTGTCCCTCCAGGCCCAGGTGCCCGCCGCCACACAGCAGCCAGAAGGTGATGCAGCTGGCCAGCTGTTCTAAATCGTACTTGGACTGGCAGACCTGGCGGAAGCTGATAATGCCTCCAGCCCCAGAGGTGCCATCCTCGCTGCCTGAGCTCTCATCGTCGCCGGCGCTGCTGCCAACATCCTGACTGCCTCCGCCCCTGATGCCGCCGCCGCCACCCTCGCTCTGGCCGCCCCCGCTGCTTCCGCCTGGCCAGTCGCTGGCTGGGAACTGAGCCTGCAGCAGCCGCTGCACAGCATCAGCCAGTTCAGGAAGGGTGCCGAGGCTGTCGCTGTCCAGCTGGCCTGTGCACAGCTGGCTGCCCACGCTTTCGCAGCCAGGCCCTCCGATGATCAGCTGCCACCCAGTTTGGGCCAGGCCCTGAACCAGCCGGCGAGCCGCCTCGCGATGCCCGCTGGACTGGTATAGCGGCAGCAGCTCGCCGAGCAGCATGCGCACCGCCAGCTGTCGGTTGCTGCTCCGCTGTAGGGTATCCCGGCTGATGGCCGCTGCAAATGCATCCTTTGGCGTCCACCAGCTGGTGCCATTCCACTCCTTCTGAGACCCAGCTGCTGCCCTGCTGCCCAGCTGGCGAAGCAGCACAGCGGGCCAACGCAGCCCCGCGCCCAGCCACGCGCTCTCAGGCTGCAGCACGCCCTGCCGCAGCACCTCGCTTGCAATGCCCGCTACCTGCAGCGGGGCAGACAGGTGGGGGCCATGGGCACAGAGATTTGGCATGAGGGCCTGTTTCGTCCAGGTGACATGAGCCCGTGAGTACTTGCTGCCGCTGGCAAGCCTGGCAGTGCGGCAGATGCCTGCAGACGCAGCTAAATCCAACTGATGCGGCAAGCAGGGCTTTCGCTCACCAGGTGCTGCACCTCATCCCCGCTCTGCGACCTTGGCAGAGCGTCCACCAGTGCATTTTCCAGCTGCTTCAGAGCCTCAGGGCTGAGTAGGTGCAGCGGCACAGAGCCCTGGGTGCAACCCTGCCTCCAACTCCAGGAGCGGAAGTCGTAATGCCCGCACAGCAGCCACTCCAGCACCTGGAAAGACAGGGAGGCCAACATGGTGAGCAGGGCGGCTTGGAAAGGCGTGAGACGGGCTGTCCAAGTTGGCAGGCCAGCAGGCAGGCAGCCAAAAGCACAGCACCTCAGCAGCAGCAGCGACAGCCGTGCGCCAAAAAGTAGCCGCCATCTGCCACACGCTCACCTGTTCCCGCACTTCGCCCCGCTCGTTGCGCGTGCGCCGCAGCACCCAAGCCACCGCATCATTCACCGCCTCAGCGCTGTGCAGCGGCACTCCCCGGAGCGCCTGGCGGTATGCGCTTGCACGTGCTGCCGGGTCTGGCAAGTGCTGCGGCATGGTCAGCACAGCAGCCCGGTGCTCCGGCTCCCAGTTCAGGTAGGCAAGCAGCCTGCAAGAGCAGGGCGGCAGCGACAACTTTGGCAGAACTGGACTGCCTAGGGCATGATCCTCATGTGTGCCACTCAGCGCACCCACCCTGCCACCTTATGCATGCTGGCTAGCTGACCGCCCGCCAAACACCCCTGCCTGCCCCGCCTCACCTGCGATACACATCCACCTGCGATACACATCCACCTCCTTCGCCCTTGTCCAGCAGCTGCTGCACGCCAGCCGTCAGCACCGGGGCGGGCCAGGCGGTAAGGATCTGTAGATCACCGGACAGCCAGGGCGCTTGGCAGCGGTTGTGCCCAGCTTTGAGAAAGCTATGCTCAATCTCGGCAGCTGCCGCGCCCGCAAGCAGCGCCACCACACCAGCCTCATCAGGTGCCGCCAGCCGCGCGCAATACAGCAGCACTACCGCGGCCTTGTTGTTCAAAGGTTCTCCGTTGAGGGCTGCCAGACGATCTGCAGGATCGGCCCAAGGAGGCGCGATAACAGGTGCACCATGCAGCAGGCAATGCGCACAGCCTGCCTGGGCAAAATGGGGCCATGCCGCACACGCCCCATTAAGACAAGCAAATCGATTGCGTACGCATTCCATGGTTGTAGATGTGCCTGCTGCCAACGAAGCCAGCCCGCTCACCTGCCCCTGCCGCCAGCTGCAGGACCGCCAGGAGCGCCCCTCGGCGGTGCAGCAGGCGTGGCAGGCGCATGGCGCTGTTTGCAAGGCCGTCTTCAAGCGTCCTCCAGCGCGCAGCCATCAGCTGCAGCAGCGCCCGTGCCGATGCAGTGCAAGCGCCGCCAGGGGCGCCCGAGTCAGCCACCAGCTGGTGCACCATCTTGCGGGCGTGCCACCTGCAGGCAGGGGGGAGATGGGAAAGGCAACCGACTTGGCCTGTTGAAAATTTGGACTGACCCCTTGAACAGCTGGCAGTTACACTTGCTGCAACCCCGCGCAATACTAGCATCGGCCGGCGCTGAGCAACACCGACAGCAGCATAGCAGCGCAGTGCTCACGGCCCTCTAAAGCGCACCGCTCGAAATTTGGCGAGCCAAACTCGTACATCAGGCGGTTGTCCACTGGCCAGCCGCTGCCGCCTTTCATCACAGCCGTCGAGTACGCCGCTTGGCTGGTGAGCAGAGCCTGCGCCGCCTCGCTGCACACTGCACCGTGCAGCAGCACTGTGATGGCGCGCCGCAGCTGCAGCACAATGGGAAACGGGGTAGGGTGGACGTCGGGCTGTGCACCTTGTGGGTGCAGCACTAGCCAAGGTCAGCTCGGACGGCCAGCAGGGCAAACATTCCTTCTGTTGAACGCGATCACAACCTGCAGGCAGTAAAAAACAACATCCCCTCCCGCCACTTGAAAGGCCATGCCTGCCGAAGGACGCATGCCAGGCAGGCCACTGCACAGAAGACGCTGCACCACGCGTTCAGTAATAAGACTAGACTAGACTAGCTGCACCGCGCCAAGCCGCCGGCCGGCGCACCATGTGCATGCACGAGTAGGAGCCACGTCCGCGCTGCCCGAAGTCGCTTTCGCCGTCCTGGCCCTCGCTTGCATCGGCGTCGGGCCAGTCGGCCCGCACCCTCGCCCAGAGCTCTGCGATGAGCTGTAGTCCCAGGCGGGGGCGAGCCACCGCCAGCCAGCGCCACGCCTGCCGCCGCCAGGTGGGCACGCTGCCGCGCGGGTCCTGAGGCAGGGGCATAACAGGAAGGGGGTGGGCAAGGCGGATGCGGGGCAGGGACAGGGGTTTGGGGGCAAGCGTGCCGGCTGGCTGGATACGCGTTGCACCGTCGGCAGCAGGCACCTCACTGCCACTGGGCATGACCGCCCACCTGCATCAGATCGCCCCTACCTCGCAGGACACATGCACGGACATCCAGAGCTCCAGGCAGCCTTCAGCATCAAGTGGCGCAATGCACACCACCCCGCTCTGCTCACCTGGGGCGCAATCAGGTGCTCCCGAGCCAGCTCAGCAAGCTCGTCGTCACCCAGCGCGCCAGCGTGGCGCAGCAGGCGCAGCGCATCCGCCGGCCGCCCGTCCCGCAGCAGCGCGCCAAACAGCTCTGCACCCAGTGCGCTGGGCCGCCGCTGCGCCAGCCGCGTCAGTAGGTACTTGCGCTGGACGGGGGCGGCCTCGAGGAGCCAGCGCAGCAGGGCTGCCACCTGGTCTGGGTTGAGGTCCATCTGCGGCGGGGCAGGGTGGGGGCAGGGGCAGCATTGTGGGGGGTCGCTTGATTCAGCTGGTCAGTTGCAGTCGGCAGCAGCATGTCGAGCCAAAACTGCGGCTGCATGCCACGCCCACCTGACACAGATGGAACGCGGTCGCCTTCCAGATGCCGCAGTCGCCAGCCGTCAGCGCTGCTAGCACCAAATCTGCCCTGCCCGCCAGGCGAGCTGCGAGCAGGCCGTGGGCTCGCAGCTGCGCCTGCGGCTGCTGCAGCAGGGTCTGAGCAAGCGCTGCCGCATCCGCGTCCGGCCGTTGCAGCGCGGCGCGCAGCAGAGCGGCGGCGGCGCCCCGGTCGGCCGCCAGCAGGCCCGCCAGCAGCGCGGCTGGCTGATCGTCGGGGTGATCTGCATCATTCATGTTTGTTACGGAAGTCTGGCGCAGCCACAGGCGCGCTGGAGGCTCGCGACGGGAGTTGAGGGAACTAAGCACAGTTAGGAAGGGCTGCAGCTGCCGTAGGTGCCTGATTGATGATCGAAAGGAGCAGCAAGCAGATGCCTTTACAAAACGTATATGGGCCGCCAAACGCGGCCAAGTCCCAGCACACAGCACGCCGTGGCGTGCCACAGACCGCTCGGTCCGAACCACTGCCCACCTCACAGCATCAGCGCAAAAGAGTTAACTGATGTGTGATGCCTTCATCTAAACACGAACTACACAAGGCACCTCGAGACGTCAATGCCATCTGCTCATGCAAATGGAGGACGCTCCAGAAACGCTCTGGACGCCTTCGAGCGCCGCCATGTCAGCAGGGCAAATGGAATCGGCCGCCCGCTGCATGTCTTCGTAGCTTGCTTGATTCATCGTAACTTTCGAGCGCCTCTGGGCCGCCCAGGCTCACCTGCCAAACCCTACCGCTGAAACCCCAAGTTTGGTACACGCCAGAGCCTCGATCGCTGCCTGATCCTCACCAGATCATTGCGATCCCAGTTGGGACAGCCCACGCAGCGCAGAGGAGCTCGCCCGATGGACAGCACGGACGCAGCGACCAGCAACGGAAGCGAGAACCAGAGCTACACCCTGCTACGGCATCCCAGTGGCTCGCCGGCGAGTTGGCCGGCTACAGCCGCCCTGCCGCCGACCCTGCACCGCCGCTGCCGCCGCCGCCTGCCGCCGCTGCTGCCTTCTATGCCCTCTGGCATCTGCTGCCTGCAGGCCCATGGTGCTGCCTGTTCAACCCTTGCCGCTTTGTCCCCGACGGCGTGCTTTGCAGGTGTATGTGGTCGGCACGGCGCACGTCAGCCAAAAGGTGAGCGGAGGACCGTTGGGGCAGCGCCGGCGCCGTTGCTCGCCGCTGCGTGCAGTGCCACCAGCACATTTCAGCACTGCTGCCACGCTGTGCGCGCTGTGCAGGCTGTGCAAGACGTGGTGTCGCTGATCCAGCGCGTCGCGCCCGCTGTGGTTGTGCTGGAGCTTGACCCCCAGCGCGAGCACAAGCTGCTGGAGCAGGTGAGCGGCTGGGCTTGTGTTTCAACAATCCGATTGGCATCGCCAAGTGGCTGGCTTGCATGCCCGGAATGGCGGGGCGTGAAACATACCCTGAGTTCCGCTGGCGGCGGCGAGGCATGCTGGGATAGAATCAGCGCAGAGTGCTTCAGAGGCAATCCGGCAGGCCAGCTGCCAGCCGTTGTGCACTGCCGAGGATGTGTGGAGGCTGCGCATGCGCCCAGCCTGCCGCCTGCCTCTCTTTGCCCGCTGTCAGGCGGAGGAGGGGGACACCTATGGCGTGAGGAAGTTTCGGGACAAGTCCAGCTGGCAGGTGGGTGCCGCCACCGCTGCTGGAGGCAGTCAGTCTCCTTCTGTGTGCTGGCGAGGGGTTGTGATGATGCGCGGTGCTCCTGCCTGCTGCTGTGGCACCTCTACATGGCTGCCCACTTGATTCTTGATGAATCAATCCATTCCTCCTGCTTGGCGATTTTTCCCAAAGCAGATTGTGAAGATGAGCTTCACGGGCGAGGCGCTGTCTTACTTCATGAGCTCCATCTACACCATCACGGTGAGCTCACTGCTTTCAGTGTGGTGAGGGTTGCTGCGCGATCGGCTTCATGAGCTCGATCTACACAATCACGGTAAAGGCTAGGGGCCTTGAACTGTTCCATGCTGACATGTCATGTGTGGCAGGCGCAGCGATGATTGGCAGTTGGCTCGTAGCAAAGTTGATGAGCAGTGCGGGGGCTGGTGGCGATGTATGCTCTTTGGCCGTGGCACCACCTCTAGGTTTTTGCTTGCCCGCCTCGCACTTGGCTCCCCATTTGTGCCTCGCATCTTGCCTCCCATTTTGGCTCAGGGCGCCATCATGGGGACAACCCCAGGCGGCGAGTTCCTGGCGGCCATACAGGCGGCGCGGGCGCAGGGTGCAGAGGTGGGCAGGGGGCATGGCGGGCGGGCGGGGCTGGCTGGGGCAGGCCGCAGCTACGCATGCTGCGCTGTATGCGTGATTGCGGTGCGGCCAAGCCATAGCAAGTGCAAGTGGTGGGCATCGTGGTGTGGAGGGCTCCTTGCACAGCGGCAGCCTAGCTGGATATGTGCTGCCCATGCCGGCCGCCATCATCCCCCTCGCCATCCTCACCCACTTGGCACCTCGTGCGCCCTCCTGCCGCCGCCCTCAGGTGGTGCTGGGTGACCGTGACCAAAACACCACACTGGCGAGATTGCAGTACTACACACGATACCTCACGCAGCGCGACAACCGCCGCCAGGCAAGCGGATGCAGGCGTGGAGCGTTTTCGGGCTTGCTGGGTGTGTACAGCGGCGCCCCTGCGAGCTGCACTGCTTACAGAATGCCGGGCGATCCTGTGCTGTGCTGTGCTGCTGCGCTGTGCTGCACTGTGCTGCTGAGCTGTGCTGTAGCCGTGTGCGTAATGTACTTCCCTTCCCCTGCAGAGCGACGAGCGCAAGCTGCGGCGCATGATGGACGCAACCTCAGGTCAGGGCCGCCCCATTGACACCCCCACAGACACCGCGCTGGGTGAGCTGCCCCCGGCACTGTATTGCGCCGCTGAACAGCAGCGCAGGGGACCCACCTTCACACACCATTGGGCGGCTGCAGGCCCCGGTTGATCAAGGCATTGAAGAGAGATTGAGATGAAATCCCACCCATAGCGCCTTGCACCTGCCGGCTGCTTCTGGTTTGGCTGGTGAACAGGAGGCACGAGGCACTTTCCCCCTGAATAATGCACACTGGTATCACTCGCTCTATCCTTCAACCGTCGCTCTTCCCTGCTGGTTTAACCGCCGCAGATCGCACACTGGCGTCCACCAGCCAGGACGGCCCCACACCCAAGGAGCGCCAAGTTGCAGCAGAGGTGGCCGCGGAAGCCGCCAACCCGGGTGCGCGCAGCTGAGCCGGCACAAGTGACAAGAGAGGGGTGTTTTCCTACATTTACTGTGCTCTTGTAGCTGGCCAGGGATACATGGACCATGTCCTTTGCATGCAGTTGTTGGTTACGCTGCTGCAAGTCACAGCCGTCTCCTTGCAATGCTTCGTGCAGAGGACCCCTGGGGGCTTGGTCCGGACGATAACACAGAGGCGGGCATGCGGCGGGTGGGTGCAGTACGTGTTTTACGTGGGGCCGTGCATGGCTGTGCTTGTGAGTGGCCCACCTGCTTGAAGGGCAATCATCAGAGCTCTTTGCGGGCTGGCATCTGCCCCTTCAGCCTTCCGTCTGCTCTCATGCGGTTTATGCACTGCTGGCCACTACCCTTGCAGCGGCTGCTGGAGATGATGCGGGAGGGCGGCTGCCCGCGGCCCAACGAAGTGCTGTCCGCCGCCAAGCGCCTGTTCCAAGACGGTGAGGGCCGTGCCTGGGTGGCGCGTCTCCAGAAGGCTGCACATGTCAGGCAGTGCAGGGCAGCGCAAGATGCGTGCTGCTCTGCCTGACATGTGCAGCCTGCTGGGGCTGTGGATGCTCGCGTCAGCGGGCCCCTTGAGCCGTGCCCCCACCCACTGCAACTCCCTCCGCCACTGCACATTTGCACATTCGCTTGCTTGCCCATGCCGCTGTTGGAGAGCAGGCATGGACAGCAGCGCGTCCATCCGCCCCGCCACTGCTCGTCTTGCACACCCACTTGTCTGCCAATCAATAACCTCGTGGAGTGCAGGCATGGACAGCAGCGCGTCCATCCGTCCTGCCGACATCTCCCATCCACATTTACATTCACTCGCCTGCCAATGTCCTTGCAACCCCGCAGGCATGGACAGCAGTGCCTCCATCCGCCCCGCCGACATCCTGACCGTGCGCCAGTGCGGCAACAGCCTGGTGGAGACGTTCCGGCAGCGTGCGCTCAAGGTGGGATGCTGGTGTGCAGAACGCTACACGCTCTCGCTTTTTTTGTGGGCAATAATGCTGCCTGCAGAGGCATTTGCACCGCATGCTGGCCCAGCTTGCAGTGCTGCTGGCCATGCACAGTAAGCGAGCCAACCTCCCGTTCAGTGTCCCTCTGGCAGGGTGACGACACGTGGATGCAGCGCCTGGAGCGGGAGCAAGTGGCAGGGGCGAAGGGGGCGGCGGGCATGGAGCGCAGGCAAGCCCAGGACCGGTTTTCGCTTCAGCACTGCAAAGCCGCTGCTGTTGGGCAATTAGCAAGGGATTCCTGGGTGCTTCGCTGATATTACGCTGCGTTGGGACCGGAGCACGCCGCCCGGCCACAGGATGTGCTGTCGGGTGAGGGGCCGTCGTGCACACATCGTCCATTGAATCCACCCGCCTGCCTATTGCAGCAATACGGCCATGCAGAAGGTGATTGTGGACGAGCGAGACCTCATTCTGGCGCGGTGCGTGGATGGGCGCTTTTCTTGATGCCTACTTTCCAGCTGGGCCAAAGCAAGCTTTTGGGCGTTTGGCACTGTGGGCATTGACTGCACAACGCTCTGCCTTCAAGCTGTGGCTTGTGCGGGTGCACAAACTTGTCTCTGCCACGTCAGGGCGACGAGCCTGGTGATGCAGCATCCGCCGCATCTGCTGCTCCCGGAGCAGCCCATGCCACACCTGCCCATCAGGCATCTCTCATGCCCTCCTGCCTGCGCACAGGCGGCTCTGGGAGGCGGGGCAGGAGGCGGGAACCCAGCCAGTAGTGGGAGTGGTGGGCGCAGGACACATCCGGGTGCGTACATCTGACTTGCTCCCTCGTGCGCGGGCTTGCATGGGCGTTTGCATTGGCGGGCATGGGCCCTGCTTGTCTAGGCAAGTCTGTATCATGACCCAACTGCGAGTCCATTGAGTTGCTCAGGCCCCATCGCATCACGGGTGGCAAGCATGCTGCGTGCCCCATCTCCCCGCTGTGCTGCCCATGCAGGGCATCGCGCGCAACTGGGCGCGGGCGGGGGACCCCGAGACAGAGGAGCTGGTGAACAAGTACCTGCAGGTGACACGCAATGCGCGAATAGTCCTGCCCTCCACCACTGCCGAAACGCGACTGCCGCTCTGGGCACAGCCCGGGCTTCTGTTTGATGTCATCACCTTGCTGCGGGCCTGTCCAAAGTTTAAGCTGCATACCAGTCTCTCATCTTTGTCTCTTCACTCCACCCCTGTCCCTTGCAGGTGCCCAAGCAGGATGAAGCCAGCCCCTATCTCACGGGAGCGGTCACCGCCGCGGTGCTGGGCACCATTGCGTACCGCCGCCCCAAGGCGCTCGCCATCTTTGCGGGCATGGTGGCGCTCATGACTGCGCCCTACCTCGGCTTTATGGTGGTTACGGTCAACCGCTTTGGGCGGGTGAGCTGGGTGGGTGTGTTGTGTGCAGGCAGCAGGCAGTGGAGGGCAGCTCTGGGATGCGGTTGCAGCGGGGCAAGGTAGGTCCCGCTGGCTGAGCACCTTGGCAAGTCACACTGTGCCCTCTGCACCCCGCTGAACACAACAGTTTGCAGATAAGCTGGTGCGGACGGTCGATACAATGGATGCATCAGGCAGCTCTGGCTTTGAGTCTGGCGGCTGGGCGGCGGAGGGCGGCGGCGCCGACGAGTGGCAGTGAGGCATATGCTCGCTCAGATTGTGCACCTCATGCCGACACTCTGCAAACAAACGAAGCCTCAGTGCACATGCCTGCATGCTATGTTGTATAAAAGCATCCATTGTATTGCACAGTCTGCCTCTGCCTGCCACCGCACTCGACTGTACAGCTATTATGAGCATGTCTGCCGGGCATGTGGCCGTGGTGCCCAAAACATGCGACAAGCAGAGCAGCAGGCTGCTAACAGACAGCTATGTCGTTATGCGCTTCGCCTAGCATGTTTGAATTACAATGTTGGCAGGCGGGTTCAGGCTGCCTCACAGATTGCAGACAAGGTGACAGCAGGGGATGCAGCGGGCAGCAGGGATCATATTCGAGCGAGCAGTGGGGGCAGCAAAAGCAAAGCTAGAGATTCCTACGAGGGGCAACGGTGTAGGCGCCGTGCCCCTCACTACACCTGCTCATCGCTGCGGGGCTGCTGCCGCATCCACCGCCGCCTGTGCTGCGGCAGGCAGCAGCGAGCGCGCCGGCCGCGCCGGCCGCAGCTCGCCATCCCGATCCACATATTCAATGAAAGCCATCTGCGCCGCATCGCCCTGCCGAATGCCTGCAGGCGGTTGAATCGAGGGAGGCAGGCGACAGCGGCAGGTGTCGGCAGGGCTGTCGACTTGTGTGCAGCTGGGCAGCAGTCCAAGCACACAAACGAAAATGCATGAAGCGCAGACAACCGCCAGCAACCTTGCGGCACGTAACTCCCTGTGCTGAATCAAGCTGCTGCACCTTGCTCCCCTCCTCAGTCACCGCACTCAATCTGCACCACAGCAGACCAGCAGCCCCAGTGCAAACAAAAGCATAAGGAATGCACACCCGTGCGGATGATGCGCGTGTAGCCGCCCTGCCGCTCCGCGTACCGCGGCGCCAGCTCGCTAAACAGCTTGTGCAGCGGGGCCTCGCCGTTGACCAGATTGGCTGCCTGCCGCCGCGACGAGAGGTCGCCCTGTGGCGTGTGCAAGTGGCGGCAGGCATGGCACCATCGGCTCAGACACGGCACGCTTTGCATCGAGCACATGGGCGGGAACAGAAAGGCCTGTGGGGCCAGCACAACTGCATGCTGAATAGCTTGCTGCCACGGCGGTGCAGCATTGGCTCTCCGTGTGCAGCAAGAGTTCCTCTGTGCACACTGCCCATCCTCCCTGGCCCGGCATAGCATGTCCAGAGGCCCTCACCTGCTTGCCAAGCGTGACCACCTTGTCCGCCAGCCGCCGCAGCTCCTTGGCCTTCTGCACAGTCGTCTCGATCCGCTCGTGCTGGATCAGCTGCGACACCATCGTCCTGCAGCGAGAGAGCAGAAGGTGCTCGCATGAGTGCAGGGCCGCTTGCGGCGGTGGCAGGCGGCGGCAGCAGGCAGCGGCGGCGGCGACCCGCAGGCAAGCACCCCGCCGCGTGCCTGAGCATGGACAGCCGGTGCGCCGACGTGCGCCTGAGCTTCCTGTACGCCACGCGGTGCTTCATTCTGCCGCTGCTGCTCGCCGCCCGCGACCGTGCGAAGGGAGGGCCTGCTGATGGCGGGCTGCGCTCAACCCTTACAGAGCAGTCGATGCCAATGCGGGGACAGACCGAGAGGGCGCAACGGCGCGGGACAGAGAGCGGAGCGGGGCAAGGCCGAGTGCTGCAGCGGAGATTGGGGCTGCGGCTGTGCTGGATGTATACTAGAGTCGACGATGTTGCTGTTGCAACGCCTGAGGGCCCGGGAGTTCGGCGAGGCTGCCCATGCTGCTGCATGACATTTTGTGCCCGCTTCCCTAGCTGGTTGCATCCGTCCCGCAGCCCACGACACATGTGCTTATCGGGGGAATTCGGCCAACCACATAGCGGGCCCTGCCCAGCCGCGTTGCCCACTCCCAAACAGCCCTAGCAGCGCACCGGCCGGCATTGCGTTTCCCCGCCCGTTCTAAAGGCCGCTCGTCCGAGCTGCGTGCCAGCCGCATTGCCCTCTCCGCGCCTCCACTCCCGGCGCCGCCACCTGCCGCCGCCTGCCGCCGCCTGTCGCACCATGGGTGTTTCGGCGTCGCGGCCCGAGCCGCCCGCCCACCGCTCGCTGAACTGCCGCGTGCCCACAATGGTAGAATTTGTCAACGACACCGGCCTGACGGTGCAGACGGTGCGGGAACTGCGCCACTTGTAGTTGTTTATGCCTAAGGTTCAGAAGCATGCCCAGTTCTTGAATGCTGAGAGCACCGTTGCCTGCGCTCACAAACCACCGCAGGTCTGGCTCAACTACCGCGGCGAGGAGCGGATTTATTTCACCCTTGCGCCAGGGGCGCACGTGCGGCAGCCGACCTTCACAGCCCATCCATGGCGGTTCCAGGCTCCAGACGCGCCCGGCCAGCTGTGTGTTGTGGATGACCAAGCGATCTTCTACTCGCCACCCAAGGCGCAGCCAGATGCAGCGCCACTGCAGGCCCGCATCGTGCTGGCTGGCAGCGTGCCGTGGAGCCCGTGCACCCATGCAGCCTTTCCAGAGGCTTTCAGGCGCGAGGCAGCCACGCTGCTGTGCTGCCACCACCGGCTGCAGCACGCCGCTGGCCATGGTGCCGCACCCACATCTGCCGCAGCGCCGGCCATGTCGCCAGCACAGGAGCAGCAGCGGCAGCAGCAGCAGCAGCAGCAGCAGCAGCAGCAGCAGGGGCGGTGGCTGCAGAGCTGGCTGCAGCGCCTGCCGCGCATCAGCAGTGGCAGCAGGAGCTGGCCGGGCACCCCTCGCACCGCCATGGCTGTGGGCCAGACAGCGCTAGCTGCAGCACCCAGCAGGCCGCACCTGGGCGACCTCCCTCAGGTGTGTGACGTTTAGGAGGGAGTAAAAGACTGCCTTGCACTGCAGCTTCGGATGCTGCCAGGCACACCCGCCCACCACCTGCAATCCAAGTCGCCAGACCCTGTTTCTTTACTGCTGCTGCGCTGTTCACCGTGTTTCGCTGTACGGCCTTCAAAGCCTCCTTCTGCCCCATGCCCTACCGCCAGGAGCTGCTGCTACTGGTGCTGGCGGCGGCAGCACCCAGCATCCCGCTGGTGATCAAGCCGGCGGTGCCCCACGGCCTGCAGCCAGGAGACATGTCTGAGGAGGAGGCAGCTCAGCTGTTCCGCATGCCTGGTGGCGACGGCAGCAGCAAGGACGCAGCGGCGGCGGAGCAGGGCTGAGGCTGCAGGCCTGACTGGAAGCTATGTTACGTTTGAATTGTATGTGCTCTGTAGTTGACAGGTAACTGTTGTGCATGCAGTGAGCAGAGAGAAATTTGAGGAAGCCGATTACGTTTCGACAGGCGGCCAAGGAGCCCCATGGCGGAGCCAGGGCCTCCAGTGCGCTGCTCAGCTGCTGGTTGCATCGCTGCGCCCCAGCGCCGCTCGCAGCCGCGCCTCCAGCTGCTCCCATGCGCCCTGCCCCGCAGCCACCAGGACCGCGTCAAACACCTGCTGCTGCCGCTCCAGGCTCAGAGCGCCCCAGCGGTCGAGCAAGCCCTGCAAGCAACAAAAGCAGGACTGCGGCTGTGAGGGAAGCAGTTCAGGTTTGGAAATAGCTGACCTCTTCATGGCACGGCCACTAAGCCGAGCTGCTTGCCACCAACCGCACCAAACGAGCTTGCACATGCACACATGCACGATAGCGCACCCACCTGCAGCAGCGCGCCGCCATTCCCCACCAGCGCCAGCAGGCGCAGCGGGCGCAGCATGCTCTCTGGGCTGCGCCTGTCCCCTGCCTCAAACGCCAGCAGAGCCTGGTCCACCTGCCGCTGCCACGCCTGGGCTGCATGTGCAGCCAGCACTGGACTGCTGCCTGGTGCGGCCAGCCGTGGAGCCGCAGCAGCCGCTGCCATGCTGTCCTCAGTGGCAGCTGCAGCTGGCGCATCTGCTTGCAGTGCGGGCTCAGCGCCGGCCTGCTCCACGGCAGCCAGCAAAGCGTCCATGTTTTGGCTGCTGCCGGCCTGGGGGTTCTGCTCAGCGTGCTGCTGCTGCTGCTCATTGCCTGCCTGCTGCTGCGGGCATCGCTCCTCATGCCTGCTTATATGGGGAAGGTTCAGCATGGGAGCATTGAGGGATGCAATTCTTCATTAGCACAGTACATGACAACCTACAAGTTACACGCAGGCAAACCAGGGGCTAGCCTACCTGGCACAGGCACCTGGGTAGATGTAGCTGCAGCTTGGGGTACGCCAGGATGAGGGCTAGTGAGTAGCCAGGCATGGGATGGAGATTAACCGTTGGAAGCAGCCCGGCATGATGTAGTTGTACCCAACTTCCTTCCCTCAGCCCACCTGCGGCCACAGTAGCGGCACGACGGCCCCTCGCTGCCTGCTGCCGCCTCGGGCGCCGTCGAATCATCTGCCCCACGCCGCGTGCTGCGCCGCCGCTTTGCAGGCGGCGTGCACTGCGCCTCAGCTGCCTCATCTCCCTCACCCTCCTGCTGCTCCTCCGTTTGCTCGTCCTCCTCCCCAGCTCCATCCGACTGCTGCGCCACCTCGCTATCGCTGCCCCAGGCTGTCCCAAAGGAGGAGGCAGAGGGGCGCGGGGCCAGCGCCAGCGCCGCACCCACGGCCGCCCGAGCCGCCGCTGCAATGCCAGCGCCGCCGCCACTGCCGGAGCTCTCTGCCCGCTCTAAGCCGACGTCCACATGTATCACCCCCTCACCGTCTATGTGCTGCTTCTGCAGCAACAGTGTATCGTCCAGCTGCGCGCCCAAGCTGTCCACCAGCAGGCTCACCCAGTGCGTCTGCTCAAGCAGGGGGCAATGATGCGCAATTGTGTGTGCAGCAGCATTGAGCACATGCCAAGTCGGGCAGCCGGAATGCAAGCACCGTGCCTCCTCCCCGCTCTCATTCAGGTGGCAATGATGCAGTTAGTTGCAAGGGCGCACAATGTCATGCCTGATACTGCCAACCAATTTCAGCGGTGCCCGCTTACCTTCCAAGGAAAGCTGTCCCGGCCCTCCTTGTTGAGCTGCATCACCTCCTGCTCGCCCAATGCCAGCCGCTGCCCACCGCTGCTCAGCGCAATGCGTGGCGGGCCGGTGTGCGGCCGCCACCCAAACTGGCGGCGCAGGACAGCGGCTGCAGGGCAGGTGTGAGCGGGTGCACAGCAACGTTTGCTTTAGGAAAGCAACGCTTGGTGAGTTTCAGGTACAGGGGACGCTCAAGCACTCAAAGCAGGAGGAAGCACAAGCTAAGCAGGAAGTTTGCCGGGCATGCCCCCGCCCAGCATGACTGCCAATCATCCTGCTCCAATCCTAGCTCACTCCTGATTGTCATGATGCCTTTCAGCACCGAGGCAGTAACTGGGCGGCGAGACGGCTCGTTGTTCATGTCTTCGTCCTCTGTCTCTGCCTCGCCTGGCTGCGAGAGCTGCGGCACGTGTCCAGCCGCCGCATTGGCGGCGGCAGCCTTCTCAGCCGCCGCCCTGCCTAGCGTCCTACGGCCCTCCATGGGCGCTGCTGCTGCGCTCAAAGGCAGCACAGTGCCTGCCTGCTGCTGCTCAGGGGTGGCAGAAGCCAGGCGGGGCGTGCTTGGGGCGAGTCCAGCCGAACTTGTGCTCACGGGCAGGCGTGCCAAAGGGCTGCTGAGAGGCTATCACAGTGCGAGGAAACCGGGTGTGGTCACGTTGGAAGAGCCGCCCAGCCGTTGGCAGGCAAGGCATGGTAGCGGCGGGCGTGCCATGTCACCCAGCACGCGTGCGCCGGCACTGGGGCATGGCGCATCCTTCCATTTCCCCTAGCTGGCGATGCCTGTACGCCTTTGATCACTCATGCTGACGCTTACAAAGCAGGCTAGCTGGTGGGCATGTACACGGGCAAACAAAGGGGACGAGTGCCTGCAATCGTGCGGCGCAGGCCCAAGAACATGGGTGCGGCTGGCTGTACATGTGAAGCTGCAAAACAAGGATGCTAGGATGGCTGCATGCCAAAGCGCCGCTGGGCATGCTGCAATGCCAGCAGCGAGGGGCAGCATGCCACCGCGGGGCTCAAGAGGCAGCACGCCTGTTACTAGCCCACAGCGTGGGCCGGACGCCACAGCCTCAGGTGCGGCGCGGTGGCTGTGGCACTACAATGCCACCCTGCAGCGGGAGGGCAGGCACAGATGCGCACTTGTCGGCAGAGAGCCAGCTGTGCAGGAGAACCACGCGCAAAGGCTGTATAGTTATTCGCGCGGGGGCACAGCGGATGGCGCTTGTTCGTCCAAACTAACCAAGAGAAGCAGCCGCAGATGCACTTGTGCATTGGCCAAGATGCAGGGCATGCTGCTGGAGGGCAACAAGCATGCGGTGCTGCACCCAGCCCACGCACCTGCTGCAGCCAATCCTTGCTTTGGTTGTACTGCTGCGGGTGCTGGACTGGTGGCGGCGGTTGCCGCTGCTGCCGCTGTTGCTGCTTCTGCTGCTGCAGCTGCTGCTTCTGCTTCAGCAGCGCAATGTAGCGCTCGAAGCGGGCCACCATCTTCCATTGCCCCGCCCCGCCGTCGCGCAGGTTGGCCGCAACCCTGTCCACGCGCTGCCGCTTTTGCTCCAGCTCCTGCTCTGCCTGGCCCAGCTGCAAAGGAGGCTTCCCAGCGCAGATGAACAGCCGGTGGGCAAGCTCATCCAGCGTCTCGCGCGCCACCTTGCGGCGGGCGGCCTCCAGCACACTGCTGGCAGGCTCTGCCGCCTGGCCTCCCGGGCCTGGGCTGCCAGCGGCCGGGGGCACTGAGCCAGCTGCCGCTGCACCTGAGGAGGGTGCGGCGGGTGGTGCTGCTGAGGGTGCTGCTGCTGTGGATGGCTGCACAGGGGCGGCTGCTGCTGCTGTTGCACGCTGCTGCTCCTGCGACTGCTCTTCCTCGTCTCCGCTGCTTTCTTCCTCCCCCTCCGCTGCCTGATCGCCCTGCTGCTCTTCGGGCTGCATCTCTTCTGCCTGCTCCTGCTCCTGCTGCCCCATGGCAGGCTGCTCAGCGCCCTTTGCCTCCTTCTCAGGCTGCTGCTCCTGCTCTGCCGCCGCCGCTACTGCCGCCGCCGCCGCCTGCTCGGCCTGTTGTGGGTCTGGCTGCTGGTCGCCATGGCCTGGAGGCTCCCGCTGTGCCTGCTGCTGCTGCTGCTGCTTCTCCTCCTCCTCCACCTCTTCCTCCGACTCTCCCTCCCCCTCCTCCCCTGCCTCCACCTCCTCCTCAGCTGCTACTGGTGCTGCTCCCTCTGGCTGGCCATAACGAGCAGGCACGGCTGCTGGCTCTGGCTGCACTGCTGCAGGCTCACTGGCTGCTAGCTCCTCAGCCGCTGGCGGCTCTCCAGCTGCTGCAGGCTCCTCGGCCGCGGTCGGCACCTCAGCCGCTGCAGGCCCCTCATCTGCTGGCTCAGCGGCTGCAGGCCCCTCAGCCGTTGCCGGCTCCTCAGCTAGCTCATCGGCTTCAGCCGGCAGTTGCTGCTTGGCGTCTTGCTGCCCTGCCTCTGGCTGCTCCCCGGCCGGACGCTGTGGCTGTTTGGCAGGATGGCGCTCAAGCTCGCCTGCCGCCTGCTCTGCTGGCTGCTGCTGCCCTGCCTGCTGCTCCGCTGCCTGCTCCTCTTCCTCTTCTGTCCCCTCAGCTGGCTGGTCTGCTGAGCTGCCCACTAGGTGAGGCTCCTCTGCCTGCCGCTCCTCCGTTTCCTGCTGCCCACCGCCCTGCTCCCCTGCAGCCCGCGGTTCTGCTGCTGGCCGCTGGCCGGATGGCCGCCGCTGCTCCTCTGCAGCTGCCTCATCTGCCCCATTGCCGTTCAAACAGGGCAGCGGCTGCTGCTCTGCATGCTGCGGCGAGGGCGGCTGCATGCGCTGCTGCTCGGCGGCCGGCTGCCCCTTCAAATGGAACACCACATTGCTCATGTCTGGGGCCGCCTGCCGCGCCCGCGGGCTGCCCAGCTGCGCGGCGCGCGGGCTGCCCAGCTGCATGGCGCGCGGGCTGCCCAGCTGCCCAATATGTGGGCCGCCCGGAGGCGAGCAAGCATCCGCCAGCTGCAGCTGGAAGCCGCGGTACAGAGACATGAGCAGCTGGCCCTCTCCCGCCGGCTCTGCGGCCCCTGCCTGCTGCACCGGCTGGCGCTGCTGCTGCTGCTGCGCTGGAGTGGGCTGCCGCGCCCACGAAAGCTGCAGGCCTGCCGCGGCGGCCGCCACTGTGGCTGCAGGCTGGCGCATGTCAGCGGCGGGCTGAGGCTCTGGGCCGCTATTGGCCTGACGGGCTGGGGAGGCCGCAGGCGAGGCTGGCTGTGTGGGTGGCAGCGCCGCTCCGCCTTCCTCCTCCCGTGCTGCTCCTGCTGCTGCCACCATGGCCGCCACCGCAGGAGGCAGCGGAGGCAGCTCAGGTCCTGCCGCCGCCTCATCGGCCAGAGCTACGATGCGCTGTGTGGCTGCAAGCGCTCGTTCCAGGGACACAAACACCTCTGCATACTCCGCCTGCTGCGCCTCCGCCTGCATCACCGCAGCAGGTCCAAACGCCACAGCAGCTGGGCCCGGCGGGTCTGTGCGCCGGCGCTTGACAGGCCAGTCGCCCACCCTGAGGTCCTCCCCAGTCTCAGCTGCCGCCCCTGCTGCCGCTGCCGCCGCGGCTGCTGCGCCGTTGCCTGCGCCTGCTGCACCACCGTCCGACACCTGCCCAGATGGCTGTTGCGACAGCTGAGGCTCGGCTGAGCGAGCGCGCCGCTTGCCGCCGCCGCTGCCGGGCCGGCGCGGGCCGTGCACCTCTTGCAGAATGGCGGCGAGCCGGCCGCCGGCGCCGGTGCGCCGCGTACGCTCCCCGCCAGACCCCCCAGTGCTGCAGGCAGGCCGGGCGGCAATTGTCATTGTGTTGCAGTTGCCATTCTGGCTACCCACGCAATGACCAGAGCACTCCCGGCAAGGCTGTGGCACCCCGCTGCACTACTGGCATGCATGCAGCGCAGCAGGCTGTTGCACCCCTCACCTTCCATTGGCATGTGCCGCTGACTTGGCTTTCTTGGCAGGAGGCTGCTGCTGCTGCTGCTGCTGCTGCTGCTGCTGCCCGTTCTGCCGCTTCTGCTGTGCAGGGCGCGCCTGCGCTTCTGATGCCGCTGGCTGCGGCACAGCAGCCCCGGCGGCTGCAGCAGCGGTCACTCTGGCACCCAGCTGCGGCATAGCGACTGGAATGGGGCAAGGCATCATGGATAGCAGTGCAGCGGTGAGCTGCGGGGGCTCCAAGGCCATCAGCTGCTGGTGCAGCGCTTGATCAGTGGTGAAGGCCGCTTGAGGGAAGTTGAGCCGCAGGGCGCACCATGACGGAGTGATTGGCGCGGCTGCCGCCGCGCCTGCTGCCCCCGCGGCTGCCGCCTGCTGCGCCTGCTGCGCCGACTCGCGCAGCTGCAGCCACAGCAGGGCGAGGTCGGCGGCGATGTGCGCCGCCCGTACCGACAGGACGGGCGGGCACACCATGCGGCCAGCAAACTGCAGCGGGATGGGGAGGGAGGGGGCAACAGCAGCATCGCGTTATCTATACAAGTAATGTACACGATATGTCAATAAGTGGGTCTGCTGTTTTGTCGGCTGGCTAGCAGAGTGTGAGTGGCACATTGGAGCGGCTGCAAGAATGCAACGCCATGAGGCAGCTGCTTTCCAAGGCTTCCATGTCCAGGACCCACCTGCACACCAGCCAGGCCGTTGGCGCTTGCATACACGCCCTGCGAACGAGCCGGTGGCTGGCTGCTCCGAAAGGCCGCGGCAATGGATGCAGGCACCCCCGAAGGCAGGGGCCCATCCACCATCAACTGCTGCTGTGCCATGGCGGCCACTGCTGGTGCGCCGCCAGCTGGGTGCTGGGCCAGCGGCACGCCTGGCAGCACAGAGGCCGGATGACTCATCCGCAGAACTGCAGGGCCACAGGTTGGCAAGGCAGGCATGTCAATGATACGTCTGGGATTGGCTGAGTGGCAGCGGCGGCGGCGCCAGCGGCGGCACCAGCGGCGGCGGCTCTCGCGGCTGCTCACAGGGCCCTGCCGGGTCGCCAGCCCCATGGGCGTTGCCGTACACGTAAGCAGTCCTTCACTGGATGCCGCAGTGGCTGCTGCGGGCAACAAGCGGCGCCCTAGTTTGCCGGGCACCAAATCGGCAGGCTCTGCAGACCTGGTTGGCTACCCGGCAATCTTTTGTCAGTTGTGGGATGCAGCAGCAGCGGCGATGAGCCCCGGTGTCGCACCCCATGTATGGGCGCGCCGTGCGGCCGAGCAGCGGAGCGGCTGAGCGGCAGCAACGTGTCCTATACATCTGCCGTGTGCAGGCTACCACTCCATAAGCATGTCAGTTCACTTGATCCCGCGAGTGCCAGTGACAGCGAGCCATGTAATATCTCAGCTGGTCTGCGCCATCTGAGCAGTGCGGCAACCGCATCATTGCCGGCCATGGTGGCCCAACAGGCGAACGGGTCAAACATTGACAAAACGCCTGAAGAGCCCTTCCCATTCCAGCTGACCCAGTTTAACAGCGTAAATAGCGCAGATGAGGGCTTGCATCAAGTCCAGAAAGCAAATGCTTGTGCTGCCACCACAATGCCGCTGCAGCGCCTTGCGCGTAGCACAGCGGCGGCGGTGGCGGCGGCGGCAAGCAGGGCACATGAAGAAGAGCCGGTGAGGCACGCAGCCTCTCAATATTCGTGTTTCTTTCGGTTAGTCAATCATACAGGCGCTCCGGCTGCACAGAGTCGACATGCGGGCCGGACTGCTCGTGGGGGCAGCCGCGCTGCTGGCAATCTGCAGCAGCGTGAGTGGGACGCGCAGAGCAGAATGATCTTGGTTGTTCAGGCTAATCTGGCCAAACGCGTTCACTGTGGTACCAAACCCTGCCGCCGCCGCCCACCGCCGCCTGGTGCCATGCTGCTGCACATCACCGTTGGCCCAACCTGCATGCACCATTTTTGCAGGCCGCCGCCTCGGATATCGCAACTCCTGCACCCTACGAGTGGATCCAAACGATGCCCGACTACTACTCAATTCTGATTTCCCTGTTGGACTCGAACACCACCGCGCGTGAGCAGCACGCCTGCATGGTGTCCCCGCTTGTGACTGCTCGCCGGCGCCGCATCTGTGCCTGCCAGTAGCTGGCCGTCTATGGCCCACAGATGACCATCCATCTCTCTCACCTTGCCCCTCCCCAGATGAGCTGTTCAAGAGACCGCCCCCAAACACCGCTTTCCTGCTGCCCACCGATGCAACTTTCGAGGCGCTGCTGGGGGCCAGCAACACAAGCGCAGCGGGCGAGGCTTTGATCAATTTGCTGGGCATGGATCCAGCTGCCCGCCCTGCGGCAGAGGTGGACGCCCTGCTGCTCAGCCACGTTATCAACGGCTCCTTCCCTACGGTATGTCTGCAGTTCGCATGGAGCACAGCTGCTTGCCTGCTCGGGGCGCAGGTGGTACACCGGTGGTACACCGACTGGCAAGCCGATAATGAACGCACAGGTCTCAGGCTAGCTAGGCAACTGAGTGCCATCCCGTCTCCCTGCAGCTGAAGGGCCTGGTGGATGCCAGCCCCGTCACTACACTGGGCGGCGCCAAAATCTGGTTTGCAGGGGAGCCTTCCGCTTCTCCCTTCCTGGCCACTGCTGCCAACATGACCGGGCAGCCGCTGGGCGAGGCGGCGGTTCCAATGCCGGGCGAGGCGGCCAGCTCTGGCCCTGTGGTGGCCTGGAAGAACGGCTGCGCTGCATGCCAGGCGGAGCCTGCGCTCGTCGGCAGCGGCATGCAGTGCCTGATTGGCTGCGAGGGCGTCACACTGTATGAGCTGGTGAGCCGAGGCGGGCGTTTTGGAATTGATCGTGTTGAGGTGCATCTCTTGTAGCGATGCTGCCTGCAGTGCCCTTTCGTGCCCACCCGACTGGCTCCTCCCCTCCCTCCGCCATCTGCAGAACGGTGGCCCTGGCTTGCTGCTGTCCGACTGAAGCGGAGCTCGCTCGCATGCAATGCAGTGCCAGCGATACGCCCTTCGGCCGGCATCATTATCAAACACAAAGTAAATGCCAGCACTCTCCATAGCTGCTCGAGGGGCATGCTTGCTGCTTGCTTGCTTAAATCGCTCACATTTAGATATTGAAAGTTCATTTGAGTGAATGAAATCTTGATTTGAATCATGTGGTAGCAGTGTGGGAATAAACAACCTTGCCGGGCTGATCAGGTACTCATGAGCGCTGCAACACCAGCCGGCTCTCAGGGATGCACAGTGTGGGGCGGGATATGTTTAAATAGAATGGCAGGCATGCATTGCCTATCCGACCATGCCAAAGTAGTCGGATGGGTTGTTGGCCAGTGCAGTCCTGTGCCTGTTGCCCTCCTCGTCATCACTGGAGGCATCGTCGGCTGCCCGCCCCTCCTCCACTCGCAGCTTGCGCAGCTCAGATTCGATGGCGGCAGCGGTTGGGATGGCACGGGGGCCCAGGGCCTGCACATGTGGGGCAGAAGGGTATGCAAGGCCATCAGGAGCTAGCATGAATGAATACGTAGCAGAAGCGCGATGCCGCTGGCATCACCATGCACAAATAAATGGATGGGCACTTGCACCACTCAGCTCCTGCACCGCCCGGCGGCAGTTTCATCCGCCCCTGCAGATCTCCAGCCCTCACCTTTTGTGCCTCCTCCAGGCTTGCATACTGTGGAAGTGGCTTCAAGTCGAGCACTTCAGGCCTCCGCACATCCGCACCGCCGCTGCTGCTGCCCTTGCCGCTGCCATTGGCCGCTCCATTGGAGGCTCCCATCAGCGCGGCCCGGTTGAAGCACCGAATGGCTGGACCTTCCAGGAACCCCACAATTTGCCGCAGCAGGGCATCGGGCTGGTCGGCTGCCAGGTAATGGCCCGCACCTGGCAGCTCTGCTACTGCCGCAGAGGCGGTGCTGCCTTGCGCTGCAATGTGTGCCATGGCGGCCGTGTCGGCAGGCGCCACCCAGCTGCCGCGGCCGCCGTGCAGCAGCAGCAGGTGGCAGCGCAGGGTGGGCAGGCCCGCCAGCAGAGCGGCGGGGTTGAAATGGAACAGCAGGGATGGGTCGGTCCGGGGCTGCACCTCTGTTGCCTCATTCTCAGGGAATGGCATGCCCCACCCGCCGCCTCCGGACATGCGCGCCGGCAGGCGCAGCAGGCTGCAGGCCGAGGCGACGGCGCCCCGCAGCGGCCGCTGCAGCTGCGCAAGCAGCTGGTGCACAGGTGCAGCTGCCTCTGCTGCCGTTTGCTGGCTGTCGTCGGCTGTGTCTGCCACCGCAAGTGCAGCAGCAGCGGCGGCATGCGCCAGAGGCGCCACCACGGCAGGCGATAAATTGGCCAGCGGATGTGCCAGGCAGGCGGCACACTGCTCCATGCTGCTAAACACAGTGGCCTGCCCCGGCCGGAACCCCCACCAAGGCAGCAGCTGCTTGCTGCTGAGGGACAGCTGCGCCGCCTGCTGCTGCGGCGCAATGGCTGCTACAGAAGCCTGGCCAGGTGCCGAGGGCGCAGGGCTAGGAGTCACATTGTTGCCCTGGCCGCCTTCGGCACCGCTGCTGTCGGCTTCACCACCGGCTGCCTTGTCTTGCAGGGCCGCCACTGGGAGAGAGAACTCGGCAGCGAGAACTGCTCCCGCCAGGAAAGGGTTCTGCTGGGCAAGGACCAGGGCGGTGGCGGCCCCCATGCCGCACCCCACCAGCGCTACGGGGGCCACGTACAGGTCCTGCGAGTGAGGCAGGGTGGGAATAGCCAGAGAGGCTGGTTCAGAGCCAGTAGGCGCTCCATCTGCAAGCACCATCTGGGTGGCTGCAACACTGAACGCTAGATGCCCGATGCCAGGCAGGGCCAAGGATCGGAGCAAGCAGGCAGCTGGCGGTATAAACCAGGTGGAGATCATCAGGTGGAGATCAGGCCGCAGCTCACCAGTGCGACGATGAGCGCCTTCACGTCTTCCGCCAGGCTGGCCGCCCCGTAGCGGCAGTCCAGCGAGCGCCCCGACTCGCCGTGGCCTGAAAACATATTAGGGAGGGGACACGTCCACAAAGCCTGGATCAGACATGATCGAGGACAGGAGGCAGCAGGTACAATCAGGCTTGACTTCACTTGACTTCACTTGACTTATAACGCGGTTTCGGAGCCAGCGAGGCTCATACTACGCAAATTGGCACACAGCTGGATGAGCGGCAGCCAGCCGCCTAGGCCCACACAAGGCGCATGCAAAACGTGCGCCCTAGGTTCAGGCCTGCCGGCACCTCACAGCAAGTAGTGAATCAACGCTGGCCAACAACCTGCAGGATTAACAGCTCAAGGCAGCTCACCCCGCAGGTCGGGCGCAATCACTCGGTAGCCGCGGTCGGCGAGGCGGGGGCCGATGGGGCGCCAAATGTCGGCGGCCTCCCCGCAGTCGTGCAGCAGCAGCACCACATCACGGCCGCCGCTGCCCCACTCCAGGTACCGCAGGCGCAGGCCTGGGGTGGAGAAGGTTGGGGGGGTTGGTGTGCACAGCAACTGCAATGCCACCGCATGCCGGCAAGGTGGTTGAACATGCTGCGAGCAAGCAGGGGCCAGCAGGCGATGCACATCTGCCCTCCTGCTGGCGGCGGGACCAGCCGCGCCTGCTGTGTTCCATCCCCCAGATCTGCACACCTGTACTGACGTCCACGAAACGCGCCCGAGCAGGGGGCAGGCTGTCCAGATGCTCTGCCACCAACTGGGACAGCAGGGGCAGCGGCGCTGCTGAGAGCAGCACTAAGTCTCCCAGGCGGCGGGCTGCATCACGCGCCTCACGCCCGTTCTGCGGCAGGCTCTCAAGTGCTAGCAGGGACTGGAAGGCGGCAGCCTGCGTGGAAGAAGGGTGGAGTGCAGTGCAGTGAGCGCTGGAGGCCGGCAGGGGAGCCGGAAGTCGCGCGGTCAACGGCAGCGCGGCGGCGGAGGCTTGGCCCCTGCCTGCGCTGTCAACCGCTCTTGCCAGCCGACCTGCAGCTCCAGCTGCTCCATCGAGGTGGGCACGCCGCGCTGCACCTCGCCAAGCGGCTGTGAAGGCGCCACCATATACCGGCTGCTGACCTCTCAGCCCCCTGCCGCCTTGCAATGATGATGAAATGTTAGCGATCACTGAGTACGGGGCGATCATGCAGTCGCAAGCCCGAACGATGCACTGTACGCACTGCCGCCGGCGGCGCCGCTGTGGCGGCGGTGCCCATGCGGGCTTGCAGCACATGGCGAAGCGCCAATCGATCCCGCATTTCCGCCTCATCCAACTAAAAGCTCTCAGGCCGGGCAACGCCCCCTGTGTGCTCGGGCGCCGTCCCGCCCTGTCCCACTTGCGGCGCTTGCGGGCCGGCAGCGACGCTGTAGCGTGTATCAGAGGTGCAGCACCATGAGCGGCTACACGGGGGGCGTCACAGACGCCGCCAGGGAGCACAAGCTCCCGCGCGTGACGGGCGTGAAGAATAAGCAGGCCGCGCCCACGCAGGCAAGACGGGGCAACCATGCGCAGCACCACAGCAGAGTGGGGCGCCGGCCGATGCGCCTGCCTTGCCGCCGCCGCCGCCGCCGCTGCTCACTCGCCGCCCGGCCCTGCCCTCTGCTGCCGCTGCGCAGATCACGGCCGAGCAAATTCTGCGCGAGTCCAAGGCGCTGATCGATGCGGAGCACAAGACGCCGACAGTCAAGATCACGGACCCAGAGGAGCTGGCGGAGTATCGCCTGGCGGTGCGTGGGGACACTCCCTGTTTTTTGTTCGCTGCCGCTGCCGGCTGCGGCCCTTGCTGCTGCACTTGGTGCTGCGCTTGGTGCCTCATCGGATGGGCCATGCATGTGTCACTGTGATAAAGCAGAATTGATCGTGAAGCTGATGGTTTGCTCACGCCTCCAAGTGATGCGGCTGGCTGGCACACCGCTGCTGCCACCCTGCTGTCGCCTAGCATGCCCTGCCCACTGCACGTTGCAACTGTCTCCGCCCCGCAGAAGCGCAAGGAGTTTGAGGACAATGCGCGGCGCGTGGGGCGGTGGAACCCCACCATCTGGGTCAAGTATGCGACGTGGGAGGAGCAGCAGAAGGACTTTCGGCGCGCGCGGTCCGTGTGGGAGCGAGCCCTGGAGACTGACTACCGGTGAGGCCTGGCTGTTACTTTAGTGCTGGCTATTCTGGTGCGATTGCTTTGTACTTGCTGGCTTGCTGTGTGGGAGCGCGCCCTGGAGATGGACTACCGGTGAGGGACGGCTGTTTGCTGCTGGCTGCTGGCTGGGGAAGTTGTGCTGCTGCTGTCTCACTGCTGGTACCGGCTTGCTGGTGTGCTGTTGCTGTTGCTGTCGTGATGCTCCATCGCTGAGGGCGTTGAGCATTGTGACGTGCACTGTTTACACTGTTTACTTATCTCTCCCCGCAGCAACGTGAGCCTGTGGCTCAAGTACGTTGAGATGGAGATGCGGCACCGCTTCATCAACCACGCCCGCAACATCTGGGACCGCGCAGGTGGGCAGGGGCTGCACGCTCGGGAAGTGGGACTGTTGCGATTCGTTTGCAGGCTGCATGGCTGGGGAATGGGACTGTTGTGCTCAGTTTGCAGGTGGTGGGCAGGAGAGCTGCTGAGCGCTACGCGGCGGCGAGCGACTTGTGTGCTGTTGGGCTGTATGGCGGCATGGAACAAGGGAGCTCACCTTGCTGCTTTCAATGTTCACCTCCCCACAGTGCCGCTGCTGCCGCGCATCGACCAGCTGTGGTACAAGTACATCCACCGTCCCAGCTCACCTTGCTGCATGCCTGCCCACCTCTTACACCTCCCCGCAGTCTCGCTGCTGCCGCGCATCGACCAGCTGTGGTACAAGTACATCCACATGGAGGAGATGCTGGGCAACGTGGCGGGGGCGCGCCAAATCTTTGAGCGCTGGATGCAGTGGGAGCCCGACCACCACGGCTGGATGGCCTACATCAAGGTGAGGAGTGTGAGCATGCGCAGTGGCGTGGAGGCGGTGAGTTAGGTCAGCCTGTGTGTGGCGCTGGGTGCTGCGCCCGACCACCACGGCTGGATGGCCTACATCAAGGTAGTTGCCAACGCGATCGGCCTGTCGTGCCCCGAATGGGCAGGAGGCCGCTGCTGCATGTCTTTCACAATAAGCTGCCTGCACGCCTTGGTGTGCCCCCGCATCACCATTCCTTTCTCCCCCACCCAACCAATGGCAGATGGAGCTGCGGTACGGCGAGGTGGACCGCGCCCGCCAGATCTTTGAGCGATACGTCAAGTGCCTGCCCTCGGGTGCGCTCAATTGAGGCCGGGCTGCCAACTGGGAGGGCTGCCAACTTGGGGGAGGCCGGGCTGCCACGTCAGCAGGGCTGCCGCGCATTGCATGGCAGCCATTGCATGGCCCAGCGCTTAACTGCTGCTGAAATGTGCTCTTTGCTCCAGAGTGGCATGCGTGCCATCTGCGCCTTTGGGCAGTCGCTGCACCTGCCCTTATTCAAGTTGCACACCGGCGGCCATCATCTTGCTCATGCGCCGCCGCCTCCCACATGCTATCCTGTGCAGTCAAGGCCTGGGTGCGGTACGCCAAGTTTGAGATGCAGAGCGGCGGCGATGTGGGCGCGGCGCGCGCCTGCTACGAGCGGGCGGTTGAAGAGCTGGGAGAGGACGCCAACAATGTGAGTCGGACGTTTATTGCTCTCTACAGCTGGTCAGGCAATTGTAGTGCCTGATGCGAGCGGGTGGTCAAGGAGCGCAGTGATGGGGTTGTTGCTTCTGCCCATGCTCTTGGCGTTGGTTGAGGGTGCTGCTGGCCGGCGCCCCCTGCACGGGCGCGGTTCACGCACTGGTGCAACTTACTAGCAAACCATCTGCCTACCCTCGCTCTCCCCCTCCCCTGAGTTGCAGGAGGAGCTGTTCACTGTTCATGCGGTTTAGCTGGTGCAGTAGCTCAACTTATAGCAAACCGCCTCCCCTCCCTCTGTCCGCCCTCGCAGGAGGAGCTGTTCATGCGGTTTGCCGAGTTTGAAGAGAAGGTGAAGGAGGTGGAGCGCGCACGGTGAGCAGCGGCTGTGTGGTTTCCAAATCCGTGTGTGTGTGGTGCTGTTTAGTAGCAGGACGTACTTACACGGCCAGGTCACGTCAGGGTGCAGCTGCAGCTGCGCAAGCACACGTTCCTTCACCACAAAGGAATGGCCCTTTTCACCTGTGCAGCGCGATCTACAAGTATGCGCTGGACCAAGCCAAGCACTGTGAACGAGCCAATCGAACACATGTCTTCCTAATGTTCTCCTGTTGCGCAGCGCCATCTACAAGTACGCGCTGCCAAGCAGAATCAACCAGCAAATCTAACTATTGTTTGATTGTTCCCCCCTTGTTGTGCAGCGCGATCTACAAGTACGCGCTGGACCACCTGCCCAAGAGCCAGGCGGGGGAGCTGTACCGCCGCTTTGTGCAGTTTGAGAAGCAGCAGGGGGACCGAGAGGGCATCGAGGTGGGGGGGGGGCGGCAATTGCATGCTTTCTGCCATTGTGCCTTGGTGTGAAGCGTGCAGCTTTGGGTTGCGCAAGCCGGCGACAAGTTCTACAAGCGCGCTGCGCCGCCCTCCAGCGTCCGCAACTGTTCTGCCTGCCAGCTCACGGCATCCACGCCTGCACAGCTTGCCTTAACCAACAATGGCTGGCTGGTTCCCATCTGCCGCAGGAGGTGATTGTGAGCGAGCGGCGGTTCAAGTACGAGGAGGAGGTGCGCTCCTGCTGCTGCTATGGTTTTATATTGTGCTTCTAGCCTCCACTGATGCGCCACTGCTGTGGCTCATTGGCTGAGGCATGCAATGCCGGTTCAAGTACGAGGAGGAGGTGCGCTGCTGCTGCGGGTTAACTGTTTGAGGCCCATTGTAGCTGTCAGCTACAAGCGCAGTTTGCAAAGCTGCCAATTGAGCAAGGATTGCTGTCGACGCTGCTGCTGTTGCCCGGCATTGATTGGGCGTTGGCGTGAGATGCGGGCCTCGGCGCGCGCTGGCAGCTGCTGCTGTGAATCGTGCGCTCCTTTACTCACAACTGCCCGTGCCTTCTTACCCCTGCGCTTGCCACCCACAGGTGCGCGCCAACCCCCTCAACTACGACGGCTGGTTTGACTACATCCGGCTGGAGGAGAGCGCGGGGGACATTGAGCGCACGCGCGAGGTATGCGGCAATGCTGTTCCCCCGCTGTGCCTTGTTGCAATGCTGGCTTCATCCAGCATGGCTCTCCTCATCAGGACTGCCTTGCCAGGATGCCGTGCACGGGGGGTGCTGCAAGAATGGCCCCACAACTGCACTTTTCACGCACCACCCCAGGTGTACGAGCGTGCCATTTCCAACGTGCCACTGACTGGCGCATGATGTCGTTTTACAACCACCCACCCAGTTTGCCCCGCTATTATCCACCCCCCAACCGCGACAGTTGTACGAGCGCGCCATCTCCACGTGCCACCGACCCGCGCTTAAAACAACAGTCATTTAACACACCAACTCACTTGCCCACCTTTACTCACCACAGGTGTACGAGCGCGCCATCTCCAACGTGCCGCCCGCGCCCGAGAAGCGGTACTGGCAGCGCTACATCTACCTGTGGATCAAGTACGCTCTGTTTGAGGAGCTGGAGGCGGGTGAGCGCTCTCTCGTAATATATCTGCCTTGAGCTTTTCAACTGCTGTGTGCTACATCTACCTGTGGATCAAGTGCACGCTGTTTGAAGAGCTGGAGGCGGGTGAGTGAAACTGGGGCAGGTGGACAACCGCGCAGCTGACTTGCATTCTGGTTGATCGGAACCCATTGGGCTGTATTGCACTGGTTGGCCTGCGCACTTGTCCATGTGAACCGCTTTGTGCCGTGCAAAGAGCTTGCAGCTTGGTATTGGAATGCCTCTGCGTCAGCAGCTCACAAATGGTGCTCCCTGGCCTCGCCCAAAAAATTGCAGAGGATGGTGACCGTGCGCGTGAGGTGTATCGCGCCTGCCTCAAGCTCATCCCCCACAAGCTCTTCACCTTTGGCAAGGTCGGTCCATTCTGCTCATACCGCTTCATGATATGGGCATGTTCACAAATTGCATGCCGCGATGAATGCTGCGATCAAGTTGGACTCGTTTCAGCCCGAGTAGAGGTGCAGCTGCTGCCCTTACCCGCCTCTCTAACAATTTCCTGCCCCACTATGCCCCCTTCCAGGTCTGGATCATGGCGGCCCAGTTTGAGGTGCGGCAGCTGCGGCTGGACGCGGCGCGCAAGATCCTGGGCATGGCCATCGGCATGTGCCCCAAGGTGGGGACAGCTTGCCGCCCTCTCTCTGCTGCTTGGCTTATGCTGAGGCTCTGGGAGCCCTGGCAGCAGCGTTTGTTGCATGGCTGCTGTGGATGGAGCAAGTCGCGGTGTGCGTCTCCCAGTTCTGCTGCACAGCACCTGCCTTCTGAAGGTTTGTTCACCCGCCCAATCCACCTCCCTCAGGACAAGCTGTTCAAGAGCTACATCGAGATGGAGCTGCAGCTGGGCAACATTGAGCGCTGCCGCACGCTGTACCAAAAGTACATCGAGTGGAGCCCCGCCAACGCGGCTGCCTGGGGCAGGTGGGCGGGCACATTCCCTTGCACGCTCAGACCTGACGTTGCAACAGTGCAACCAACTTGCTTCAATGCGTCACTGATCAAGCCGTGTTCATTTCTCTTGCAGGTTTGCGGACCTGGAGCGGTCGCTGGGCGAGTCAGAGCGGGCGCGGGCCGTCTATGAGCTGGCCATCGCGCAGCCGGTGCTGGACATGCCCGAGGTGCTGTGGAAGGTGAGCCTGGCCCCGAAGCGGCTTGTGCGGGCTTTGTGCAGTGCGTTTGTGCAGCGCGCGACCTGTTAATGACACTCTCGGTGTATGGCATGCCGGCACTGCTGGTGCGGGTGTGGGAGGGCAGCGCAGGATGGCATGCACGACCCAAAGTGCAGCCTACCCAGCTCTGCCACTGCCCTGTGCTTCGTGCCTCGCTGCCGCTCCATCAATGCGAGCTATCAATCCTCAACCATCCCCGCAGGCCTACATCGACTTTGAGATTGGGGAGGGCAACCGCGAGGGCGCGCGCGAGCTGTACGAGCGCCTGCTGCAGCGCACACGCCACGTCAAGGTGGGTGTGGAAACTTTTAGCTGTGGATTTATGATTCCATGGATACCTGGGTGCAGCGCACACGCCACGTCAAGGTGGGGGTTGGTGTTGTCGAGGGTCTCGCGGTGGTGGGTGGCTGCAGGCTGCCTGCTGCAGCGCACATGCCACATCGAGGTGGGTGGGGATGTTCTGTTAAGACTTGAGGTGGTTTCCGCTGGTCTGCTTGCTGCGGTGCACACAGCGCACCAGCGCACCCCACTCGCCGTGTGTCAGCGTCACAGCCGCACACCCTGCGCCCTTCCTTTCTAAGTACGAAGCACATCCGCATTCTTCTCGCTCTCTCTCACCGTGCGTCGCTCAGCATCCTCTTCCTGCCTCCATCCTCCCCTCCAGGTCTGGCTGTCATATGCCAAGTTTGAGGCGACCCCGCTGGCGGTGCTGGCCACCCCTGTGGACGAGGACGAGGGGCGAACCGAGGAGGAGCGGGCGCAGCAGCTGGCGGAGGCGGAGGAAGCGGAAGGCGGCGAGGCGGGCACAGGTATGAGCGCCGGGCTGCGGCTGGGAGCAGGAGCTGGGGGAAGATGTATGCACAGTGGCATGCAATGTGCACAGTGGCATGTATGCACAGCACACACTGGGCTTGCGTGCACAGTGGACTGTGCACCAATGTTGCCTGCCCACCCACCCCATACCTTATCCCAAATCGCCGCAGCGGAGCGCGAGACGCGGGCGCGGCGGGTGTACGAGCGCGCCTTCCGCGGCCTGCGCGACGGCCAGCCAGACGCCAAGGAGGAGGCGGTCATGCTGCTGGAGGCGTGGCGCAGCTTTGAGGCCGGCTGCACCTCGCGGTGGGTTGCGGAACAGGGCGGTTAGCTGGTGGTTGGTTGGACTGTTCATTGGTGAGGGGGCAAGATGGCCTTCTGTGCATTGCTTGCCACTCACCCTGCGTACTTACTGAACCCTGCAGGCCGGAGGAGGAGCGGGCGCGTGCGGTGGTGGCGGTCGAGGGCAAGATGCCCCGCCGCGTGAAGCGCAAGCGGCCCATCGTGCTGGACGACGGCTCGCAGCCGGGCGGCATGGAGGAATACTACGACTACATCTTCCCGGTGAGGCTTTAGTTACTATTTAGTTCGATTGATAAATTCAATCGAAGGTATTTGAGTGGCATGGAGGAGTACGACTGCATCTTCCCGGTGAGGCTTGGTAGTTAGTTAGAATGAAATCTATCATGGAGTAGTGCTGCGACTACAGGCTGCGCTTGGCTGCCAAACAGTTTGCAAATGAAGCTGACATCCTGTGTGCATGGTGAACGCGCATATTCGTGTGGCTGACTGAATTAGCGCGCAGTTCCGCCCAGCTGTCTATGTCACGAAATCCTCTGCGGCTGCCCAAACTCAACACCCCTTCCCCTCCCACACCTGTCATTTTGCAGGACGAGGCGGCGGCGGCCCCCAACCTGAAGCTGCTGGAGATGGCGCACAAGTGGAAGCGGCAGAAGATGGGGGACGGCGACAACGCATGACAGGCACATTCAATTCAATCTGTTGGCGGCGACGAGGCATGCGATGCAGCTGGCCCCACAGGCGGCGAGACTTGGTGGGCGGCTCTTTCTCGCTGAGACCGCCTGCCTGCGTCACTTAGCATTTACGTTAGGCCCTGACAGTGACTTTTAGTTTCCAAGACCACTGGTTTGGTGTTCGTAGGTTTGTAGGTTTTCACACAGGCTAGACAGCGTTGCCTCTGCCCTGAGCATGGGCCTCTTTGCACTGCCGCCCATGCTGTGCTTCCTGTTCCCCTCCTTACTTCTGCCTGCTTGCAACCCCTGCTCTCCTCTCGCTCCCGCTGCCGCTCCTTCTCCCTGCTTCACATTGACAGCTGTTGCCGTGTAACAGTGGCACGACTGTGCAACGCAATGCCAAGCTGGCACAAGCAACCATGCAGCGTTTGTGAAATCAACGGCGCCGTTTGCAGCCAGGCCGACCCCTTGCAGCCTGCAGCCTGCAAGCCTGGGCAGGCTCGGGGCGCAGCAAACTTCTCCGCCGGTGGCTGCTCGCTTCCTGCGGTTATGCCACACGCCTTGCCGGCTGCTGAGGGCGCCTCGCCGCTTGCAATCTTGCCTGCCACACAGCTCACATCCTCCTGCACCGCAGGAATCGATGCACAGCAGCGTTTGTCATCATGAGCTGCTGAGGAGAGGAGAGTGGTTTTGGGCTCCGCAGGCGTGGCAGCGCCCACCTGCCTTCCTCCCATTGGTCGCACTGCCTTTGGTGCATCCTAACCAACACACAGGCAATGAAGCCGCTCACTGGGGCTGCACAGATGGGCTGGCAGCTGCACCCGTCCAGGCAGAGCTGAGGGGTGGGGCAGCGAGGGGGGCCCGCTGGGCCGACAGCACAGGGCGGTGCATCACACAGCACCATCTCCCGGCAAGGCCCTGCCAGTGCTTCAGCCACGCTGCCTTGGGGCACGCCTGGCGCAAGGGGGTTGGATGGGCGAGCTTGGGCATGCAGGCTAATAAAGGTTGCTTGGCAGGTACCCAATACCCCGTGGCTGCGCCCGATGCTCGACCTCCCCACTGCCAACCGTGTGGTAACAACCCACCTTGGAGGGCGGCCGCCAGCCTCTGAGCGTTGGCGACTGTGGAAGGCCCGGCTGCCGGCGGCGGCAGGCGCAGCCTCGCAGCGCCTGCTGCGGCCACGGCTAGCAGCAGCGATAAGATGGCAGCCGCTGCCTTGTTGTGCGTCATGGTGCGGCTTCGTGGCGTGCATTTGAAGCAAAGTTGCAAGGTAGGATCGGCGTTTTGAGCTCCTGTGAGGGCCTGCACCCACCCATCGCAAGCAGGGGCGAAGGTGCCCACTCCCCTCCCACAACCGCCCTGCTGCCTGTACCTTCCACGATATCGCTCTGCTTGCACCTGCTATTCACAACGGCATGTGAAAGGCATGTCATGGAGAGGCTCCGGAGGTGTGGGAGCATTTGGATTGTTTGGTTTAGTCTGGTCAGGGGGAGCCAACGTTGTGTGGTGTGCAAGGAAGTGCCCAGTTTGATAACACTCGAGGGTGGCACAAGGGCCACCAAGCTGGACAGAGGGGTGAGGACGGCAGCGGATGTACAGCAATGTTGTGTGGCAACAGTGGGGCGAGGTGAGGTGGGGTTGGGAGAAGATGAATAACGAATGGACAGGTGTGCACTGTAGGGTTCGGTCAGTCGTGAAAACGGCAACAGGGAGCGCAGAAAGAGGTTTCAGGTTGCAAGGCAGCACCTGCTGAGTGGATGGCTTGAGACCGCGGCAGGGACGGTGCGTGCTAGCCAAGCAGGAGCACCCTGGAGCAGTGCTGCTGAGGCGCGCTGGACCAGTCCGGAGCCGCCCCTCAGCGCTGCCACCACAGGGGGTTGTTGGCGCCGCACACGCGCTTGATGTGGTTTTTCAAAGGCTCGGGATTCTTCCCCGCAAGCTCCTGAAGCAGCGCATCATCCTGCATAGAAAGTGGAAGGGCGTACGTGGGTTGGTCGTGAGTCAGCCGCTGTGCAGCATGCGGCAAGGTGCACGCCCCCAACCAGCAACAGCCATCCGGGTGTGCAGCGACCACATTCAAAGTCATCAGGCCAGGGAGGCTGCCTGTTGCTTGAGCACATCAACCCGCAAGCTGCATCCAGCCAACGAGCAGCCGTTGCAGTACACGTGCAGCAGCCACAGCCCAACGTGCACCATGCTAGCAACCAATGCCACAAATCAGATATGAGCGACAGAACACCTCCAGGTAGCGGTTGTCTGGCAGGTTGAAGGCGGGCATCTCCGCGGGCCGGCCGTTGCGTAGCCAGCGATATGTGAGGCCCAAGTCTACCGCTCGGGCAGCCTGCACAGGGCAACAGAGACGATGCACAGACGCTGGTCACCACTTTACGCCTACGTGATTTGTCAGCTTGATCGGCAAGCCTCCGACAAAGACGCTGCCAAACGGCTTCCTGGCACGCTTCAAATGCACACAGCCTCCTCTGGGCGCCCATGCCGCAAACAAACACGATGCTCTCGCAGGCAGACTGTGGGCACCAGGCAACCCAGCACGATGTGTAATGATGTGCTACAAGCAGATGCAGCCCCAGCTCACCGCCTCGGCGGTTGGGTAGGTGCCCAGCCAGAATTGCTCGCTGCGCAGCGAAAAGGTGGCTGTGAATCGACCCTCTGCAGTTGGCCGCACTCCCGTGAACGGGCGTGCCGCCGCCGCCGCTGCCGCGGCCGCCTCGTTGGCCGGCCCCGCCTCACCGCCGCCCCCAGCCGTCGCATCCAAGCTGCCGGCTGGCCGCAAGCGGCTGGGGCGCTTGCCGCTTGGGACCGGCGGCCGGCGGCCGCCTGCAGCACTGCCGCCCAGCACTGGGGCCAGGTGGCGCTTCAGCTTGCGCTGCAGGGCGGAGCTGCGGTGGTTGAAAAAGTGGGAGCTGCGCTCTGCCAGGTCAGCGTGTGGCTCGCCCTGCAGTGTCAGCCCCGCCAGCAGCCGTGCCGCCAGCTGGCTGAGGTCCACCTGCTGCTGCTGCTGCTGCTGCGGACCAGCGCCTGTTGTCCGCGCTCCAGCCTGCCGCCGCTCCGGCTCGACGCCGCTGTCTGCATCGGCTGCCGCTGCCGCTGCCGCTGCTGCCGCCGCACCGACCTGCAGCACATCAGCTGCATGGCGGCAGGCGGCAGACTGCGGCAGCTGCCCGGCAACTCGGTATGCCAGCCAGCCTTGCACGGGGGCAGGGCCGGACTCCCGCTGCCGCTGCTGGCGCCAGCTGTCGGGCAGCGGCACGAGAGCACAGTCAGCTGCGGCGGCTATCAGCGCTTGGGTGACGTCTGGGCCTTGCCGCGCACGCTGCACCCAGGCAGGCACCGGGCCGGCTGGGGGCACCGCCAGCTGCTGCTGCTGCTCTGCCCGCTGCTCTGCCTGCTGAGCCGGCACCGGAGCCTGCGAGTGGAGGGAGCAGTGGCAGGGGCGTCGTACGCGAACATCGCCAGGCAGCCATGCCCTGCAGCGCATGCACCGCCCAGCCTTTCAAGCCACACCAACTACGCAACGCAGCTGCGCCTCACCGGTGCATACAGAGCGTCCACACACTGCTGCCAGGCCTCCGGTGCGATGCCCCGCTGCTGCTGCTGCTGCTGCTGCTGCTGCTGCTGCGCATCTCGCTGCGCAGCCGCTGTTGCTCCTGCAGCTGCGCCAGGCGAGCGTTGCAGAGATTCAGGGCTGGATCCCAGGGGAGGGCTCAGCCCCGGGCTGCCACTAGCTGGCGAGGGAGCGCCAGATGAGAGGCGCCTGGGCGGCAGCCGCAGGGTGGGGTTTACCGGCTGTACCGGCTGCCCCTGCTGTGCACCAGGGCTGCTCAGCAGCATGGACGGCAGCTGGGGCAGCGGCAGCCCACTGGCTGGCTGCAGCGGCGGGTGGACGCCGCCACGCGGCCGCTTACCCAGCAGCTGGCTCGGCTGCACCGGCAGCTGCGGGCCACTGGGCGCACCCAGCAACTGTCGCTCCTGGGCTGGGCTGGGCTCCGCTGCCGCCGCTTGCTTGCCGGTGGCCGCCTGCCTCCCAGGCTGGGGTGCCATACCTCCCGCAGCTGCCCGCAGCGCGCGAAACACCCAGCCCTCTGCTGAACCGCCGCCTGCCGCCCCTGCCGCACCGTGCTGCACCTCAGGGGCCAGCCGGGGCTTCTTGCTAGGCGGCGCTGCTGCTTCTGCTGCTGCTGCTGCTGGCACTGCAGCTGCTCCTGCTGCAACAGCACCATCAGCATCAGCCAGAGCTGTGTGGGCAGAGGACCCGCTCCCCTGCTCAGCCGCCTGCCGGCTCCCTGCCTGCTGCTTTGCCTGCTGCTGCTGCTGCTGCTTCTTAGGCTGCTGGTGGCTGCCTGCCACATCAGCTGCCGCTGTCGCCGCACTCTTGGCCTTCTTGGCCTTCTTCTTCTTTGGCTGCCATGCCAGCGGCTCCGGCCATTCCTCGGCTGTCAGGTCGATATCCACCCCAGCATCGCCGCTGGCCGGCTTGGGCTGCTGCTGCTGGTGCTGGTTCTGGTGCTGCTGCTGCTGCTGCTGCCGCCGTTCAACCCCGGCTGCCTTTGCCGCCACCTCCGCCTCCGCAGCAGCGGCTTCTGCTGCAGCCTCCGCCTCCGCCCACCGCGCCTGCTTGTGCACGCTGCCGGTGCCCGACTGCTGTATGTGGCGCATGGTGGTGGCTAGCGACTCGCTGAGCTGGATCTGGAAATCATCGTCAGGAGTGTTGGCCCCCCAGCCACGTGGTGAGGAGCCCAGGGGGCTGCGAGCCACAGCCACCCCGCCGCTGGCCTTGCTGCCGCCGGCGCCCATGCTTGGCGACGCCTGCGCTTGCTCCTGCTGCTCCTGCTGCTGCTCCTGCTGCTGCTGAGTTGATTGCTGCTGCTGCTGCTGGCTAGGTTGCTGCTGTTGCTGCTGCTGCTGCTGCTGGCTAGGTTGCTGCTGCTGCTGCTGCTGCTGCTGCTGCTGCTGCTGCTGCTCAGCCTCCTCTTCCGCCACAAGATCGATGACGTCCGTGCTCTGGACAGCTGCCGCCTGGTGCCGCGTGTGCCGCCGCTGGCCGGGCGTTGGGAGCCGCCGGGGCTTGGCTGGGGAGGGGCGCTCGCCGCCGCAGCACTCGCACTGCAGAAAGTCGGCGTTTTGGTTCACGAATGTGCACGCTGGGCACTCCCAGCCCATGGGCCCAGTACTCTGCTTTGAAAGGCGGAGGAGGGTGACACAATTGTGGGTGCAGCCGGGTGGGAGTGCAGGGTGGCCCCCACTGCAAGGCTTGCAGCCTGAGCTGGCCGGCAACGCAGACGCATTTTGGCGGCGCACCGTTGGGCGGCGCGAACGGCGACGCGGGCCTCAGGGCCGCTGCGCAGCCATCGGAGCGTTGGACGGCCTGCGTGGCGTTTTGGGTTGAACATGTGAGCAGCAGGCGGCCCGGGGAGCCCTGCAGGACGCAGCGAGGTTAAGTTCTGGCCGGGCGCCTCTTCGGCTGCTGGGCTGGATGCACCAGATAGCTCGCAGCACCTGATGTGTGTTCGACAGCAGGTGCAGCCAGCACGGGACTCCAGCTGGTGCTCGTGGCTGCCGAGGGATGTTCAAGCTGCTGGCGAGTGGGTCGCCCGTCCGCTGCAGCGCAACATTCGAAGTCTCGGGCAGCCGATGCACGCGTGCCAGGGCTTGACTCTGTCCACCAGGTCCGGCATGACCTTGCATGGGCTTGGCGATAACTCAGTTGCTGGGGGAGCGCCCTGTGAGCCCTCTTTCCCGACACCTCAACATGATGCAGGCCGCTCTGTCCGCTCGTGTGCCCGCCGTGGCGCGCAGGTGCGCTGCCGACCATGCAGGCAGCGAGCCCCGCCTCTGCGACCCGCCTGGCGCCCTATATCGCCCAGAAATGCCCAAATGCATGCTCAGCAGTGCTGCAAAGGGCCGTCGCGTGGCGCATTTGCCCCACAAACCAGGCAGCACCGCCCCTGCACCTCACTCCGCCCCTGCCACCCTACATTGTCATCTGCAGCGTGCGGGCCCCGCGCTCCGCTCGCGCCCAGCGCGCGGCGGTGCGCCCGGCAGTGGCTGCCGCCGAGGCGGAGGCGGCGCCGGCCGACGCGGCGCCCGAGGCGGCCGAGCAGCAGCAGTCCAGGCGGTCGCAGCGCCGCCAGCAGCGCGGTGCGTCTGCAACTTGAGGCGCTGTTTCGTGATCTTTAATGCATTGCAGGGGCTGCCCTGCCTCCGTGCCCTTGATCCCAGCCTCCCTCATGCCGCACTGCATCCCCACCGCCCTGCCGCCTGCAGCCTCTGCGGGCCCCCAGCGGACCATGGCTCTCACCGACCTGGAGCCCGGCAAGGAGTATGACGGCGTGATTGTGTCCATCCGCGATTTCGGCGCGTTTGTCAACATTGGCTGCCAGACCGACGGCCTGCTGCACATCTCCCAGGTGGGTGCAGGCAGGCCGGGCAGCGGGGCGAGCAACGCCTGATTGTTGAACACAGTCACACGTTTGACGCGCCGCCTGATGGCACGCATGGCAGCAACTGATTGACACAGTGCACTGCGCAGCGTGCCGGCTGCCCTGGAGTGTCCAATGCATGTCCTGCATCAACTCCCACCTCGCGCCCCACCCCTCCCCCGAGAGCAGATCTCCACCGGCTTTGTGCGCGACGTGAACGACGCTGTGTCCAACGGCCAGGAGGTGCGCGTGCGCGTGATGAGCGTGGACTCCGAGCGCGGCAAGTTTGCGGTGACCATGATCCCTGAGGGCGCGCGCAACGGCGGCGGGCGCAACGACGGCGGCGACGAGGACGCGACCGGCGAGCGGCCGTCGCTGAAGCAGCAGGCGCGGGCGCCTAAGCAGGCGCGCGCGCGCCGCGCCGCCCCCCCTGTCAAGGCCGGCGACGCGATCAAGGGCAAGGTGGCGAACACCGCTCCCTTTGGCGTGTTTGTGGAGATTGCCGAGGGCTTCACCGGCCTGCTGCACGAGGCGGAGCAGGTCCGGGCTGAGGGCGCTGCGCCGCTCAAGGAGGGCGACGAGGTCGAGGTGAGAGGAGCTGTCGTTTGGAGCCATTGTACTTGTGCAGGGTTGTGGGGCGAAGGGGCGGCGCTTCGCCAGCCATGATGCATGCGCGATGGCACACTGCTGGCAGGCGGGCTTGGCTTGGCAAGAGATTGGCAAGAGAACATTGCCGCCTACTTGGCGAGGCCGGCCCGCATCATTTGCCATTGCTCAATCCATGCCCCTCTTCTGTTGCGCCCTGTACAGGTGGTGGTGGTCAGCGTGCGCGGCGACAAGGTGTCCCTGTCGCAGCGCTCCGCCGACGAGATTGCGGCGGTGAGCGCACTCACTGTGCGGCTGACAGGGAGCCGTTTGGCGGGGAGGTGTTTGCTGGCCGGGAGTGCTGCCGGACCGGCGCGTTTGCTGTGCCTCAGCCTGGCCTCCCTGCGGCATCGCCTGAACATCCGCCGCTCAACCTGCCGCACACAATTCCCATTGCTCATTCATTTCTCCCTATCATTTCTTGCAGGAGAAGGAGATGGCCACCGCCGGCATCTCTGCCGCCGCGGTGGAGGCCCCCTCTATTGAGCTGCCCGAGGGCGCCAACTCGCTGAGCCTGCTGGCCCGCGGCCTGGCCGCCGCCGGCATCACCGCCGACAAGTTCAAGGCGGTGGGTGCTGCCTAAGCGGGTGCTGCTGAAGAGGGTGCTCCCTAAGCAAGCCAGAAGCTAGCAGGCGCCCATTTGCGCAGTGCTAGCCGCCGCTTCACTCTGCCGCATCTTTGCCGGGGGGTGGCCACCCAAAACCGCAAAAAAACGCCAAAACAGTTTTTCTCGTTCCACCTACGATGCGACCATGCCATGCCGCCATGCCATACATTCCTGTACCGCTGCCCCGCCTGCCTCCTGCTCCCCTCTCGGCCTCTCGGCTCGCCTGCTTGTTTTTCCTTGACCGGTCAGCCGCGCCCGCGCCCAAAGTGATCGGGCCATGAAACTGAGCCAACGCCTGGTGTGCATGCACCCACAGGCCCTCTGTAACGCCACGCGCACACAGGGGGCCCCGGTGCATGCACATCAGGCAGAGGCAGGGCCGGCCGGCCAGAGGACACGCTCGGGAAACATTTCCAACCAGCCATAGCCGTGAATGAGAGCTGCCAAGCCGCCGGAAAGTACATCGAAGCAAAACTGCCGCAGCCAGCCGACCCGCCGCTTGCTTGCTCCGCCCGCCCATGCAGCCCGCCAAGGCCGCCCCCAAGGCTGAGCCCGCGCCCGCTGCCGCCGCCGCTGCCCCCGCCGCTGAGGCCAAGAAGGAGGAGAAGGCTGCCCCTGCGCCCAAGGCTGAGGCCGCCAAGGCTGAGGCCAAGCCCGCTGCCGCCGCCGCCGGCGGCATCTCTGCCGGCCTTGTCAAGGAGCTGCGCGAGAGCACCGGCGCGGGCATGATGGACTGCAAGAAGGCGCTGGCGGAGTGCAACGGCGACCTGGAGAAGGCTAAGGAGGTGCGCAGGGGTGGAGGCAGCACATGAAGCAAATGCATGGCCGCCGGCGCAGCAGGGTTCATGGCTCTTCACCGCTGCAGCTGGTCAGCCTGCCGGCAGTAGTGGGGATGGTGCCGAAGTCGAGCTGCGGCCGAGCTGTCGCACATGCCAGTGGATGGCAGCGCTTGCACGCGGCTCAAGCTCTCCCCGATTTGTGCCCTGTGCCTGCTTTTCACCTTGCAGTTCCTGCGCAAGAAGGGCCTGGCCTCTGCTGACAAGAAGGCGGGCCGCGTGGCTGCTGAGGGCGCCGTCTGGTCCTACATCCACGCCGGCAGCCGGTGAGGCATTTCGCGCAGCCGCCTGCTGCTGAGCATGGTTACCTTGTCTTGCCATTGTGCTGACTGGAACTGCTGCTGCGCATTTCTGTCGGCCAGGCCTGCCCACTAGTCAGCAATGCCCCTCTCCTGCCTGCAGCCTGGGCGTGCTGGTGGAGGTGAACTGCGAGACCGATTTCGTGGCCCGCGGCGAGAAGTTCCAGGAGCTGGTCAACGACATCGCCATGCAGGTGGGCAGCTGAGCTGAGCAAACTCGGACTCACTTTGGGGCGCTGTTGGTGCCGGCTGCAGCTGCTGCTGCTGTGGCAGGCCAGCTGGTGGGTGCTGGCCGCTGCTGCGGCTCTGGCATCCATTCAGGGCCTGCTGGCGTATCACGCTTGCACCAGGTGTGATCGCTGTTTGGCTTGTGCATTGGCCCGAACTGACGCATACCTGCCCTGCCCGGCCAAACCACCGCAGGTTGCCGCCAGCCCGGAGGTGACGGTGGTCAGCGTGGCCGACGTGCCTGCTGAGATTCTGGAGAAGGAGAAGGCCATTGAGATGGAGAAGGAGGACATCAAGTCCAAGCCCGAGCAGATGCGGTGCGTTCTGTTGAGGCGGCAGGTGGCTGGTTGAGGATGGCACGTGCCATGGCTGGGAGGCCGCTCTGCCTGCCGATGCTTTGCTGGGTGCTGCTGGTCAATCGCCGCTGCGCCCGCCCCCGTCAAACCCGCTTCCCTGCCTGCCTGCCTGCCTGCCTGCCTGCCTGCAGCGAGAAGATTGTGCAGGGCCGCGTGGACAAGATTGCCAAGACCATGGCCCTCCTGGAGCAGCCCTACATCAAGGACAGCGGCAAGACCGTGGCGGGTGCGCGCTGCTGCGCCCGCCTCGGTTGACCACGTTGACCGTCCGCCCGCTGAATGCGGCTGCTGCTGGTGGCGTCAATGCTGCTTGCCGCCGCCCCACTCACTCCTGCCTGCTCAACTGCCGGTCGGCACCCCACCCTCACATCCGCCTCCCCACCTGTCTGCACCCTGCCGCCTGTCTTCAGAGGTGATCAAGGAGGCGATTGCGGGCATCGGCGAGAACATCCAGATCCGCCGCTTTGAGCGCTTTGTGCTGGGCGAGGGCATCACCGTGGCCAAGGCCGACCTGGCCGCCGATGTGGAGGCGCAGACCAAGGCCATGCAGGCGGGTGCTGGGGCGCTGGGTTGGTTTGCGTGCTGGCGCCGCCTGGGTTGCAGGCGGCATGGCCGCGCAGTGGCAAGTCTGCTGCTGTGTCAGCCAATGCGGCTGTCGTATGCCTCGCTTCTTCCTCTGCCTAGCCAACTGGCTTTTCTGCCTTGTGGAGCGGTGCCGTCCACTCCCAGCACTCCTCTCTCAACCTGCGCCCACCCGCCGCTTTACTTGCCGCAGGAGGCTGCCGCCAAGAAGGCCGAGGCCGAGCCCAAGAAGGAGGAGCCCCAGGCCGCTGCCAAGCCGGCTGTGGAGGTGCGAGAAGCAGCAGCGAAAATCTGCCGCCGCTCCTGCCGCCGCTGTCGCCGCCGCTGCATTGCCGAGCCCTGCTTCATGCCAGCTGCTTTGCGGCTTGGTGCTCTGGTGTTCACCACAAGCAGCCTTACAAATGACTGCCCCTGCTTGTGTGTCCTTCCTTCTCTGTGGCAGATCTCCCCCAAGCTGGTGAAGGAGCTGCGTGAGAAGAGCGGCGCGGGCATGATGGACTGCAAGAAGGCGCTGGCGGGTGGGTGCTCAGCTCAACCGCAGCAGTGCATGGCAGCCCAGGCAAAGCCGCTCGGCGCATAGCAAAGCACAGCTGGTTCCTGCCCCTGCGCGGGCCTCTGCTTGGCCCTGCCCTCCCAGCTCGTCTGCCTGACCTCACAACCGACCCCTCCCTCCTTCCCCATCCGCCCCTGCCGCAGAGTGCGGCGGCGACATTGAGGCCGCCGCTGACTTCCTGCGCAAGAAGGGCCTGGCCTCTGCTGACAAGAAGGCGGGCCGCGTGGCTGCTGAGGGCGCTGTGGGCGCCTACATCCACGCCGGCAGCCGGTGAGGGAGGCAGAGCAGCGGCTGGGTGCTGCTGGACACGGCTGGCCCATGTGTTCGGCTGGCATCGCAGCACCAGCTGCTGCTCCATGCTACCTGGTTTTCCCTGCCTGTCCAGCTGCTTCACTGCAAACTGCTAGCTGCTGCACCACGCCACCACCACGCCTGCGCTGACCTGGCCTGCCGCTGTGCCACATACTCTCTTGCAGCCTGGGTGTGCTGGTGGAGGTCAACTGCGAGACTGACTTTGTGGCCCGCGGCGAGAAGTTCCGGGAGCTGGTCAACGACATGGCCATGCAGGTGGGCAAGCTGCCTGTGAAGGATGGTTTGGGTGGTGCATCTGGTGTGGGTGGTGGGCGGGCTGCTGGAGTGCCACTTTTGCGGGCAGGCTGCCGTGGAGCTTGCTGCACAACTGCTGTCACGTGGCCTGGGTCCAGAGCTGTCTCCCTCACCCTGTTCTCTCCCCGCTATCCCCGCCCACCTCCGCCCGTGTGCCTTCCCCAGATTGCTGCCTGCGCGGATGTGCGGTACGTGAGCGCCGCCGACGTGCCCGCCGCGCTGCTGGAGAAGGAGAAGGCCATTGAGATGGAGAAGGAGGACATCAAGTCCAAGCCCGAGCAGATCCGGTGCGTGCTGCGCTGCGCTGTGCATGCTGTGCGGTGCTGAGCATTCACCACGCTGCGCGGCGCGGCGCTGGTGGGTTGCACTAGCAGTCAGGCGGATGGGGGTTGTTAGAGCACGCCTCCTGGCCGGCCAGCACCCATGCTCAGCACCAACCCCTCCTCCTCACTCCGCCTCTCCCCTCCCCTTTCCGTCCTCCTCGTTGATGCAGCGAGAAGATTGTGCAGGGCCGCGTGGACAAGATTGCCAAGGAGATGAGCCTGCTGGACCAGCAGTTCATCAAGGACACCTCCAAGACCGTGGCGGTGAGTGGCACATACTGACCAAGTTTGACCAACAGCTTTGACCGGCTCTGCCTGACACCCTGGGCGCGGCATCCACTGCACACTGTTGCGGCACCGTTCTTGGTTGCAGTTACCTTCCACTTGCTCCACCCCCGCCCACCGCCCCTGACCCCTGCGTGGCCCCGCCTTGCCCCCTCCCTCCCCTCTGAACAGGAGCACATCAAGGAGCAGATTGCGGGCATCGGCGAGAACATCCAGATCCGCCGCTTCGTCCGCTACAACCTCGGCGAAGGCATTGAGAAGAAGCAGGTGTGTGGTGCTCAAATTGTGTGCTGGCGTTTGGCGTGCCCGGAATGGGGGGCAGGCGAAGGGTTGGCTGGGCAGTGCGGCCGGCAGCCTCCCCTACATGCCCAGGCCAGCTTGCGGCATCGAAGCGTGTGCATGTGCGCTGTGCCTGACCTGCCTTGTCTTCATTGCTTGCCTTACCTGCGCTACTCCTCACCTGCCTCACTGGCAAACCCCAATCTCCCCCACAGGTCGACTTCGCGGCTGAGGTGGCAGCGCAGACGGGCGGCAAGCTCTGAGCGGCCCGCCAGCCCTCCCTGCCCCCCTCCTAAGCAGCCAGCCGCCCGGCCCTCACGGCCGAGCGGCTCGAACAACCCAGCAACGATGCGAGGCGAACCGCGCCCCTCTCTAGTCTATACTCACGTCCCCTCTCCTGTCCGATTTTAAGCCTTCTGCCGACCCGCTCACAGCACCGACAATGCCCTCTCGCACTGCGCTGCGCGGCCCAGCGGCCCGCGCCTCCTCACTTTTTGTGCCCAGCCCGCATTGGGGTGGTCTGCCAATTTCATTCTGGGCTCCTCCTTGTCTCGCCCGGCCGCCCCCTCTGCTTCTTGGCCAGGGCAATGCCTAGCATCACCTGTAAGAGAAAGATTTGCAGCCGGCCAGCAGGATGCGGGCAGGCACATCGGCATGCTCTGCCTGTCATGCCATGCAGTGCGGTGATTGGCATGCCCTGCCCGTCGGCCATGCCATGAGGTTGGCTATTACATGTCATGCCCATGTTGCATTGAAGGAGATTGAAAAGAGACAACGAAAAAGGAAGCCTGGGGAACTGGGCACAGCGCCAGGGAGGTGGCACACTGGGCTGAGCGCGATCGCTTGCAAGCGCAGCCACGTGCTGCGCCTTGCAAAATTTGCCTGCCTAAGGGGGCCTGGCCGCATGGGCGGCGTAGTGCCTAGGGGGTGGGTCAGTGGACAGAGGCAGGTGCGCAGGTAGTCAGAACGTGGATCAATGTCGGAGAGCGGGAGACGAAGCAGGATATGAAGCAGGAGAGGATCGAGCGGCAAGTGGGGGGAAATGATTCGTTGGAGTCTCACCTAGCGTAGGTGTAGGAGGGCAACCAAACTAAGGTCTAAGAGTAGGTGAGAGGTTGGGGGCGCAATGAACAGCCCCATGGCATCGTGGGTCAGTGTTTCAACTGCTTTGCTATATAAGGCAACAACCTGCAACTGCCTGCTGCTAGCTGTGGGCGCTCGAAAGCCTGGTCCACAGGCCTGTGGCGTATCAGTGCAATCGCTCCTAGGGCACGAGCACCAGGGTGGCTGCCGGCAGCTGGTCCTGCCCAAAGCGCAGTGCATACGCGCCGCAGGGCGGCTGTGGGTCGCCGAAGCCGGCCCAGCTGGACTTGCTGCCGGTGCCCAGTCGCAGGTCAAAGCTGAGCTGGCGGGTGCCAGCTGGCGCCAGCTCGCCGCTGCGTTGGTAGGCAACCAGGCGCTGCACCAAGTCGGTGGTGGTGGCACTGGTGGTGCAGCGCGAGGCGGCGATTATGGCACGAGGGCCGGGCCCTGCTGCCTCGTCTGGGCCTAAGTAGTTGAGGAACAGCAGGACCGAGGTGTCTGCTGCCATGTCCCCAGTGTTTGTCAGCTGCACAGCGGCCGTCGCCACGACGGGCGCTGCATCGCCGCTGCTGCTGCCGCCGGCGGCGAGCTGCCTGGCGGTCCCAGCGCGCTCCCGTAGCACGCGCAGCTTGGGCGTGCCAAACTCCCAGCGCACGTAGCTCAGGCCAAAGCCAAACTCAAACAGCGGGGCGTCGCCGCGCCAGTAGCGGTACGTGCGGCCTGTTGGCAGGAAGGGAATGGGAGCGGACATGGTTTGCTAAGCAAAAAAATAAAGTTATGTCATCACGTGGTGGGGCATGTGCAGCAACGCGGCAAGCAGGCATCTCTGAGGAGCACGAGGCAATGTGCACTCTTGCAGGCTGTGCACTGTACCCCAACCGCCTGCCTGCTGCCAAGCCACGTCCCACCACACCAGCCGCCCACCTGGGTAGCTGCCGTCGGCGCGCATGCGCATGTCTGTCATGGGCAGCTGCTGCGTGTAGGAATCGCGGTACCACGTGACAGGCAGGCGGCCTGCCAGTGGGGAGCACAAGGCGGCAACGGGAATTGAGCGGGTGACATTGCGGAGCAGGTGGCAGGCTGCCTTACCGCCAAACCACCTATGCGTGCAGAGCTGCCACCGCCGCCATTGAGGCTGCTGCGAATGAACAAAGGGCCTGACTGAAACCCTGGCCTGAACGTACCTGACGGGGCGGTCTTGCCCACAAGGATGTCTGCCACGGCCGCCATGCCGACCTGGCCGGGGTGCCACATGGACAGAATGGCGCCCACCTGCAAGGGCAAGGGCACAGCCAGGTGTGCAGGGTGGGTGGTTGGGCGAGCGCGACAGACATGCAAATGTCAAGGTTATAGCGCTTTGCGGTCTGTTCGCAGAAAATTACAAGAGGGGCGGACAGACATCACACAATCCAAGCGACAAGGCTCACCCGTGGTGAAGCCGCCATTTCAGACAGGTCGATGGGCCCGCCGTGCGTCAGCACCACAACCAGCGGCTTGGTGGTCAGGTTCGCAATGCGCTGCAGAGGCGGGGAGGGGGGAGTCGTGAGGAGACTGTCTGCTTGGTGAAGACGCAGGCAAGGCATGCGCCGTGCAGGCTTCAGGCTCGCCCCGCCCATCACAAACACGTGCTCGACAGTCGCGCACTTGCGTGTTGCACTGCGATATGTAGCTGATTCAATGGCCGACAAGCCCCTCCCCATGACCTGGGCCCCACCTGCCACAGCCGCTGCCCAGATCAACCCCTCATATTGAGCAGCACAGCTTCCAGCGCTCCCTAAAACCCACAACTCCAGGCCCCACCTGCCACAGCTTCTCCTGGGTGTCCATGAGCTTGAGGGACATGCGGTCGTAACCCTCCCCCTCCACCAGCCGGTCGTACTGGTGGCCCAGGAACTGCAGGATTGAATTCAGGAAAGTATGGACACGTGTCAAGTGTAATTTGTTCAGCGGAGAAGCAGCGGAACGGCCTGGCGTGCCTTGTCCCGCTGGGCTGTCGCGAGGAGCCCTGCATCCCACTGGTTGCGATGATGGCATGACGTGCAGCTTGCACTTGGCGGCTACACAGGAGCCACATTCAGGTTCTCTCCCACCCACCCACCCACCCACCCACCTTCTCGCGCTGCCACTGCGACTGCTTGGTGCTCATGCGGTGGCCCAGGAACAAGATGCACACATCCGAGGCCTGCGAGGCAGGAGGTGGGACACGGAACATGTCGCATCCGCTGTCTCCATGTTGAGCACCTGGCAACTGTACCGCACTGCCCTGCTTGCCTGCACATGACATCAAGCAAGCGCGCGGACAGGCAGGCTGCAACCCCTCTCCAGAGCAGCAGTTGCCAGCGCACTACATGCCATCCCCAGCCCCAACGCCCACCTCGCTGGCATCAGCATCCGCCTGTGCGTTGTCGGTTGTGAAGAACCGGGCGGTGCTGGCATTGTACACGATGTTGGCATCCGGCAGGGCAGCCTGCATCGCCTTGAGCGGGGTTATCACATTGCTGGACGTGGCGCCAAAGTATTTGCTGCATGGAGTGGTGGGGCTGGTGTGCTGAGGGTGAGAAAATGGCGTGGAGGCTGGGCGCTGAAATGCATAGCATTGGCCGCGGCAAGCTGAGCGGGCAGCATAGCAGCCCCAGCGCACAAGCCATCATGTGGCTGGGGTGAGCTGCTGCAGCAGCATGGCCCGGCGGCGCACTGTAACGACAATACTGAAGGGAGAATGAGGTTCAACACCTACCCCAAAATGTGCCTGGGCTCGTCCACAAAGGGGCCAATGAGCGCAATTTATCTAACAAACAGAAAAAAGAGCTCACCCCAGGATGTAGCTGGGCTCGTCCACAAAGGGCCCAATGAGCACAATTTATCTAACAAACAGAAAAAAAGAGCTCACCCCAGGATGTAGCTGGGCTCGTCCACAAAGGGCCCAATGAGCACAATTTATCTAACAAACAGAAAAAAGAGCTCACCCCAGGATGTAACTGGGCTCGTCCACAAAGGGCCCAATGAGCGCCACCCGGTCGATGGCAGCGGGCCGCAGCGGCAGCACACCCTGCAGCGCAGTTTGGGTGCGTGGGGCGCCAGTCAACAACAGTCGGTACATGCTCGCCAGCGCAATTGAACCCCCATGCACTTCCGTTCCTGGCACGAACCTAAGCAACAAAATGTTGCCCGTCAGGGTGCCCTTTGCTGCGCATTGACCCACGCACCCACGCACCCCTCCGCACATCGACCACTCACCCCCTCGTTTTTCAGCAGCACTGTGCCCTTGGCAGCCAGCTCTCGCGCGGTTGCCAGGTGCGCCTCCGCGCCAATGGCGCTGTTGTCCAGCTCCGCAAACGGCATGTCGGCCAGCGTGTTAAAGTGGCCCTGCCTGCTTGGATTGCGAGTGGGTTGGGTGGGGCAGGAGGGATGGTAACCTGCGGCTGAGCCTGGTTGCGCTGCATTTATGAGTTGGTATGCAAAGAGCAAATGGCATTTTGTGCATGTGCACCTGCAGTCAAAGCCCCTGCTGCATCACATCACAGTTCAACCGGCACTCCAGCACAACCGGCCACCAACCAGCCACCTCCCATCCGCGCGGTGCACCTGACGCGGGCTGTGAGCACGCGGCGGGTCGCCTGATCCAGCTCCTGCGCGCTCACATCCGTCACATTGAGGTAGCCAAAGTCGTGGCAGCCCATGTCTGTGCCGGCCTGGAGAGCCAGCGAACTGGCCCGGTGCTTGTTGCCATGTGCCACGTAGGGTCCCTCCGGCGGCTTTTGCACCATGCGCGTCAGGGCTGCAATGGGGCAGGGGAGGGGGGCGGCCGGGAGGGCGCAGGATGAGCAGGTGTATGCAGAAACTGAGCATGGCTGCCCTGGTGCGTGGCCGCATGCTGGCCAGCATTGTGTGCCTGCCTCCTCCAAGGCCAGCGTCCTTGAACACACAGCAGTGCAGCAGCAGGGCGCAGCGGTGCAGCCACCAACTAACTACTGTAGAACAATGGCAGGAGTGGGCCACCCAAACCCACCGGTGCAGTCGGTGACGACGTAGCCTTTGAAGCCCATCTGCTCGCGCAGCACTCCCTGCAGCAGCTCGCGGTTGACGCAGCTGGGCTGGCCGTTCACTGCAGGGGGGGGTCCAGCAGGGTGGGTGGTGGGTGGTGGATGGTGAGGAAACTGGGTGGCAAGTGCTCAACGCTGCTCGGCTAGGTCGGCGGTGCGCACAGGTGGGCGAATAATCAGGCCAAGCATGTCCTCACGGATGGCAGCTGAGCGGCACACCACACCATGGCCATGCGGTTGAGAGACCCAGAACCGACGCAAGCAGAGCAGAAAGCTGACACGTGATTTTAGCAGGAAGCCTGGCGAGCTCACCCCGGTTGTACGAGCACATGAAGGATGCGGCCTGCGCATCGCGCACGCACGCCTCAAAGGGCGGCAGGAAGCTGTCCCGCATGTCGGCGGGCGAGATGCGTGCATCAAAGTTGTGGCGAGTGACAAACAGGCCGTTTGCATCTGTCCAGCCCTCCAGGTCGTTGCCGATAAAGTGCTGCGGGCCGGGAGTGCGGGCGCATGGGATTATCAACAGCTGGCAGGCAATGGCAAAGAGCATTCATTGGGGCATGTTGCATGTTTGAAAAAGACATGGGGATGGTGGTCTGCAGTGCACACCACAGCAAACCGGCAGCGGCACACAGGCGCACCTTGCACGTCGCTGCAGCTTTGAGGTAGGTGTTGGCGCCGCTACCGCCCTGCAGGCCTCGCACATGCGCCGACCCCATGTTGGCATTGACAAGCGGATCCTCCCCAAACGTTTCGGCCATGCGCCCCCAGCGTGGGTCCCTGCAGCAGCACACAGGGGTGGTGCGCCAGCGATGGGGCAGTGGTGAGCGACTTGAGGCAAGGCTTACGGCTGTCTGGGCTGGTCAGGAGGCGAGACTTGTATGGGCCAAGCAGCGGGCATCAGACATCCATCGGGCAGGGCAGGCAACGCAGGCTGACCAGCAAGCAGCGCTGCGCTGCGCATGCGGCACAGGGTCCGCACCTGACGATGTGCACGTGCGGGCCTGCATAACAAGCAGGATGAACGATCGGCAGCTGGCATTAGCCGGGCTGCGGCGGCCAGCTTGCTTACGGGTGCACCATGGCAGCAGGCCGCTCAGGCAAGCAGGCACAGGCAGCGCACAATCCCCCAGCCAGCCGCATGCATGCGACCAAAGCAGCTGCTGTAGGCCTGTTCGGGCCAGCCCACAATCCCCCAGCCAGCCGCATGCATGCGCACCAAAACAGTTGCTGTAGGCCTGTTCGGGCCAGCCCTCGCGGAACCGGCGGTTGTACAGCGCGCGCATCTCATCTCCAATCTGGCTAGCAACCTGTTATGACAGGGCGCAGTATGACACACATGGAGCCCCAGCGCGGCAGGAGCCCAGCAAGCCGGGCAGTGACTCGACATCACCGCGCAGCGCATGCGCAGCTGTATACTCGCGGAGCTGCCGCACAGTCACCCACGGCTTTGGCCTTGGCATTGCAGCCTGCTACACGCGCAAGCTGCAGAGCAAGTAGCCAGAAACGCACCCGGAGCGCCAGGTCATCGTCAAAAGCAGCCGCCCAGGCGATGTTGATTGGGTAGATGGTGCCGCCCAGCTGCGGCAGGGACAGCAGGCACAGTGCAGGGCAAGTGGGTTGGAGGCAGTGCACAAGCAGAGGCATGAGGTGTGCTGTGCACATTCCCATCAGGCGCCCTGCCCTGCACCTGCATAAGAGCATGAACATAGCCGAGCAGATGCAGAGCCACCCCGTCGCTTACCGATCTGCTCACGAGGCCCAAGCCACCCGCTTTGGCACCATGCAAGCACTCCTCCTGCAGGCCATCAAGAATCCAGCCCCACATGTGGTCAGTTGATGAGGCATCAGAGCGGGGCAAGGGCCACACTGGCCGCCCACGGCCCTGCCCACTGGCCTTGCAACAAGCAGCGCCAGCGTCTCCAGCGCTCCCCAGCATGCCAACAGGTTAGCCCCACAGCAGGTGCGCTGTTGAAGGACCAATTGAGCTTGCCTGCCAGTTGAAGGCCGGCACAGCCAGCTCTGGGATGCCGTTGTTGGGGCGAGACTGCAGCTGCGCCACCTTCTGCTGCGGGGTCAGCTGCTGCAGCAGCGCCTCCACTCGCGCCTCCACAGACAGCGACACATTCTGCAATTGGTGCAGGGCAAAGGGCATATCCCATGGGTCTCTAAGCGTTGTGCACTGAACTGGTAGGAGGTTCAGCCAGCAGCCAGTGCGCAGCAGAAAATGCCAATGCTGCGGGATGCGCCAACTCATGGACCAACAGACAAAATCCGGCCGGCTCAGCGCAACTGCACACAATGCGAACTGCACGAGCCACACACCTGCCAGGGAAACCGCTGCTCGCTGTCTGCGGGCGGCTGCTCCTGGCCTGTGGTGCCGTCCCGCTCTCCTTTGGCGGTCAGCTCCATCTCCAAAGCAATCGCAGCCTCCTCCTCCTCGTCCTCCGATTCGTCTATGCGAGCGCCCACCACCTCCTGAGCCTTGCCCTCGCGCTGGGGCTGCTGCTGGGATTGTTGCTGCGGCTGCCGCTGGGACTGTGGCTTGGGCGGCTGCTGCGGCTGGCTCTGGTGCTGCTGCTGTTGCTGCTGCTGCTGCTGCTGGCCGGGGAGAGGGACCGGCTCCTCGTCTCCAGCCGCACCTCCCGCTGCCGGCCGTTGCTGCCCGCCCTGGGTGCGCGGCGTGCTGCCCCATCCCTGCTCCTCCTCCTCTTCCTCCTCCTCCTCTTGCTGCAGCTGCTCTTCGTCCTCTATCCTCTCCTCCTCCTCTGCGAGCTCAAAATCGAGGTGTGGCTCGGCTTCCGCCTCCTCTGTGTCTTTGTCCGCCGCTGCTGCTGCCCTTGCCGCTGCTGCCGCTGCACCAGCCTGCTGCTGATCCACAGCTGCCTCTGCGGCATTCCCAGCCGCAGGTGCACGCTTGCCAGGGCTGAGGCCCTCCGGCAGTGTAGCTGTTCCAGCGCTGCCGGATTGTGGTACCGTCGGAGGGTCGGCTTGACCAAGCGGCAGGCCGCGCCGCAGGCGCAGCAAGGCCGTGGGAGCCTGTGGTGCACCACCTGCAGGCAGAGGAGAAGGGCTTGAGGGATGCCTGGTGACAGCGGCAGGAGCAGGATGGCCAAACAGCCGGGGGAAGGGCGGCTTCCCGCCGAGCCGCAGCTAAGAAGCAAGCCCCCCGCCGTGCGGCGGCAGGACCTGGGCACCGTCCACAGCAGCCGCACCCTTGAGCACCGCCACGATGGCCAATGGAACGGCCAAGACTGCCAGCAGGGCGAGCAGGAGGCCCAGGCGGCTGCGCTGGGCCCCATGGAAGCGGCCCGGGGCCTCCAGCAGAGGGGCGCCCATTCCCTTCGCCGCTCGCTCAATCGCAATACCACCACATCTCGGTTAGCTTGGAGCGCTGTTTGCGCGCAGCGGGAGAGGGGGCGGAGGCAACCCCGTGCACACGGGCACCTCAAACAAAGCGGCGAACACGCGCGGCGAAAGAACGAGACGATCCTAATTGCCTGAAAACGCTGGCGAGGCTGCCCATCGTAGTGCAGTTTTGAGACCAGGCCGCTGTGCATGTCGCAGGCGCATGTGGCAGCGGGCGAGCGGGGCTGGTACATTCTCTGGCCTGGATTGCTCAAGACTCATTGCCAGCCCAGTCAGGATCTGCAAAGCCTGCTGAAAAGGCTGTGGCAACAACGGGCGGAAGCTGCCCCAGTCTGGCGACAGACGCCGACAAGTGCTCGCCCAAGTGCCAGCTCCCCACCCGACAGAGTCTGCAGCTGAGGCACATTTTCAAACGGCACAGCACAGCACATGATCCCATTGCAGTGCTCCATTGCAAGTAGCGGCGCACCAAGGCAGTGTAACGCATCAAGCCAGCGGCAGGGTCGCGCAGTTGAGCAGGTAGGGGCTGTCGAAGGAGGTGCGCTGGCCTGGCGCGCCGCCCGGCACCGGCAGCAGCCGCACGCTGAGCGGCTTGTCCAGCCGATACGCTAGCGCCGCAGTGTCCAGCAGAACAGCTGCCGTGGCGTCCAGCAGCGCCTCACGCTCTGCTGGCGGCTGGTCCTGCGTGGCGCCCGGCACAGGCACTGTGTCCAGGCCGCAGCCGCACACCGCGCTGTAGAGCAGCAGGGTTTGCAGAGAGATGAGGCCGCCATCGGCTGCGGCTGCCAGCCCAGAGTCCTCACAAACAGGCAGCATGAGGCCAGAGTAGCCGCACAGCTTTAGCGGCAGCGACTTGAGCGCCGCGGTGATGCGCTCTGCGATATGGAGGCAGGCGGCAGGAGAGTGCTCCTTGCCATTGTGCTCCAAGTTTAGCACAAGTTGAGTGCTGAAATGCACAGCGGATTCCAACCCCTGGCGTCTGCTGCCCATGACACCAGAAACAACTGCTGCCATCCCCCTGCTCTGCCGCCCGCACAAAGTCCCGCACCTGAGATCGCCAGCGTGGCGCTGCCGCCAAAGCGCCCCAGCCCTAGCAGCTCGTAGGCTTGCGGGATGGAGGGCGGTTCCAGTGCGGGCGCAATGCTGGCGTCCAAGCCGAGGTACTGCTGCCCAGTGGCCGCCTCCAGCTGCCGTGCCAGCTCCTCCACTGGCCCCAGCGCTGCCGCAAATGTGTCGTGCAGGCAGCGCTGTGCGGCATCCAACACATTCAGGCTGCCGTCTGCTGCTGCCTGCGCTGCCGCCTGCTGGAAGGCTTGGTGCAGCAGGGCGGAATTCTCCATGCCAAGCGCGAAGCCGCCCCGCCCCTCTGGTGCAGCGGCTGCCGGGAAGTAAGGGATGCAGCGCTCCGCGGGGCAGTTGAAGGTGACTCCAAAGCGGAAGGAGGCCGCCGGCTTGGATTCCGCCAAGCCATGGATGGCCTCTGCCAGCCGCCGCGCCTGCCGCTGACCCATGCCGCGCTGCCAGCTGCGGCATGCGCAGCAGGTGGTGAGATGTTGATGTGGGGTTAACATTCGTGGAAACTGGTCAGTCTGCGGCTGCGTGTTTCGAGCTGCATAAATGCACATTCTCCCAACACGTGCCGCACGGCTTGCCTGAATGTGCAGCTGGTGTAGTCGGTGGCGGCCGCAATCTGGTGGAACACGCCCTCCTCCAGCAGCCGCTCGTCACTGGTGCCACCCAGGCTGAGGAAGGAGACTCCATTGGCCAAGCACAGCCGCTCCAGCTCCGCGGCCGTGCCAGCAGCGCTGCTAGCGCTAGTGGCGGCCGACAGCGCTCGAGTCACGATGCGGCACGTCTGCACCTCGTGGCCTGCAGGGACTTGGGATGAAACAGCACACGTTGGCATTGCAAGAGTGCAACTAGCTGGCCTTGAGCTAGGGCTGGGAGCAGAGGCAACAGGCCTTGCAAGACGGCGGCAGCACCGCACCGGCAGCCTCGAATGCAGTCCTGGCCTGCCGCAAGAACGCAGCCGCCGACACTATCTGCTCTTCCCATGATGCCGAGGTGCCGATGAAATAGGAGATGGTGCGAACGCGAAAGCCTTTGGCAGGCTCGGTGGCCATGGCTCCCACACACGGCGTGGTTAGAGAGAAAGCCAATCTCAGCTTGCAGTGACAGGAGACGGATTGATGTCGGGATTGCGACCCAGCGGGATGGCGGGCGTGAGCAGCGGCGGCAGCGGGCGGCGGCAAGCGCGAGCTGGCGCCCCGCCGCAGCATGCATGGGCATGCAGCATGTAGCTGGAGTATGTCAATGCAACATGGCAGGTACGCTTAACAATTACTAAGCACGCCAGCTGCCGGGAGGCTGTGATGGCGAGCGCCCGCTCGTGCATAGTGCCTGAGAGCAGCGAGACGCCGTCCAAGCCGGAGAACTATGTCATCGTATCGTCCAGAAGCGGGGAGGCGTACCGCATGGTGCGCACCTGCACGCTAGCCACTGGCGCCGCTGCTGCCTGCCGCCGCTGCCTGCCGCCGCCGACGCTGCACCTGTGTTGACTTCGTTTCCTGGTTGTGCAGGTCAAGCCCTACCACTTCGACTTCAGCTGCAGCGTGCGGCAGCGCTGGTTTGGCCAGAACATCATCGACATCTTCTCACGGGTGGGCACCGTAGTGGGCTGTTGGCTGCAGCATACTACATGCGCTTCTGGCCGTGCTGTTGCCAGCGCCACTTGTCCCTGTCCCTAGAGCCACCACCTGCCCCTGTGGTCTTTGCTGCCATTGCTGCTGCACTGAAACGTTGCCAGTGCCACGGTGCGCAGGAGTTCCCCGCCCGCGACCGCTCCTACTACCTGCAAGCCCTGGCCGACGGCCGCCTGCGGGTGGAGGGCTGTGAGGTGCGCCCCTGCCCCATGTCCTGCCCACCCACATGTTGGCGACCAAACCATCCGTGCTGGCTGTCCTGCCAAGCGCTGTTGTGGAGCCAGCTTGTAACCGGCTGTTGCAAGCCGACCTCAAAGCCATCAACAGTCAGCCACCTTGGTCACCCCGCATCACGCGCAGGTCACGGCTGAGACGCCGCTGAGGGATGGGCAGCGCATGCGCCACTTCATCCACCGCCACGAGCCGCCGGTGCCAGCAGGGCCCATCCAGGTGTGCTGGCTGGAGCTATCGTGTGCACATAGTACGCTAAATGTTTCGGTGTCCAGCGGCAGCTGGTTGGCATGTGCCGTGTGTCGTGTTGCCTGTGCACTCGTGCGCCCATGGCACCGCCCGCTGCCCGGCCACCATCGACCTGCACTGCCCTAATCTCTGCTTACTTTCACCGCCCTGCCCACCCTGCTTTCCACCCTGCAGGTCGTGGGTCAGTCGGCCGATGCGGTAGCGGTGTGCAAGCCCCACGGCATGCCGGTGCATGTAGCGGGGCAGTACCGCAAAAACACGGTGCACGGCATCCTGACCGCCGAGCGGCCAGACCTGGGCCCGCTGTACCCTGTGCACAGGTGTGCTGTGCAGTAGTGAATCCTGCATGCAACTTGCCATTGCTTTTGCTTGGGTGTAGTGTGGTGCAATTCAGTGGAAGTCGCGCCCGCCTAGAGGGCTTCCACCCCACTTCAACTTGCTTGTCCTTCTTTCTCAGCCTATCCGCCCCATCCCACCCCACCCCAGGCTGGACAAGCCCGTCTCCGGCCTGCTCCTATTTGCGCGCTCGCCCGCGGCCGCCTCCGCGCTGTGCGCCCAGATTGAGAGTAGGGGAGTGGAAAAGGTGTATGTGGCTCGAGTGTTGGGGCGCTTCCCTGAGCCGCCGCCAGGGCAGCAGTTTGTGGTGGCTGATGTGCCGCTGGATTGGGACCCGGTTGCCAACCTGGCATCTGCTGTGCCTGAGGCGGGGGCAGCCATCGAAGCGGCGGCAGATGGCACAGGTGCAGATGCAGCGGCAGCAGCTGTAGAGCCCAATGGAGTGGCGGAGGGGGAGGCTCAGGATGCAGCAGCAAGCCCCGAGCAGCAAGATGTGCAGCAGCAAGGGGAGCAGCAGCACCAGCAGCACCAGCAGCAGGGTGGCGGTGCTGCAGGCGAGGGCCTCACCAGAGAGGAGCGCAAGCGCCTGAAGAAGCAGCAGCGGAACCAGCGCAGGGCGGCCAAAGCGGACCGCCAAGAGGCGGCAGCAGCAGCGGCGGCAGCAGCCGCCAAGCGGCCCGGCAGAAGCGCGCCCAAACCGGCACTCACTGAGTTCAAGCTGCTGGCAGTGGCGCCAGACGGGCGCACCAGCCTGGTGGAGTGCAGGTGGGCGGTGGTTGGGGGCTGTGCGGAGTGCTGTCAGGAAGCTGATTTGGATTCGTTGTATGCTGCAGCTACTGCTTGGGCACTTGTCAAGTGAGACGGTGCGCAGCGTATGCCGGCAAGCTTCTGGTCTGTGCCATTGGCTGCCGTATATTAGAGCCTGGCGTGCTCACTTGCACACTCCCACATGCTTCACATGCAGGCCGCGCACGGGGCGCACACACCAGATCCGTGTGCACCTGCAGTGGCTGGGGCATCCCATCGCTAACGATGCGCAGTACGGCGGTACCTATGGCGGTCCTGTAGCCTCCCGCCAGCTGGCCCTCCAGATGGGCGTGCACTGGTCCCACAAAGGCGAGGGCGGGGATGGCGGCAGCGTCAAGGGCGGCACTGCTGGTGGCAGCCAGGGGACAGCGGCAGCTGCGGGTGCTACAGCCGCCGCCGCCGCAGCAGCAGCGGAATCGCAAGGAGCATCAGCAGCCAGCACAGCAGCAGCGCCAGCACCAGGAGAGGGGAGCAAGCGGCAGCGGCTGGAGGATGCTCCTCCACTGCCTTCCATAGCCCAACAGTCAGCAGAGCAGCCAGCCGCCGCAGGGTCGGGCCAGCCAGCAGCATTGGTAGCAGCGGCGGCAGGGGAGCAAGTAGCGGCAGGAGCAGCAGCAGGAGCAGCAGAAGCGGCGGCAGCAGGACAGAGTGGCGATGCAGATGCGGACGCGCAGAATGCAGCCTTCCGTTCAGAGCCTCAGTACCGGCTGCCGCCCGAGCTGTGCGACGGGCTGTGCATACACTGCCCCTTCTACGCACCCAAGTGAGTGGGTGCCTGGCATGCGTGTGTGCCTGGGACCTGGCATGTCTGCTCAGCTGCTGTACAGTGTTGTGCATGCCTGACCTGATTCACGGGTTTTACCTATCAATCAGCAGGAGCATCAGCTGCCCGAGCTCGACCCTTAGCCTCCCTTGCCCATCCCCCACAAGCCTGTCGCTTTCAACTCCCCGTCTCCCTCACAGGGACTATCCCCTGGACCTGCGCCCCCTGTGGCTGCACGCCCGCAGCTACAGCTGCGCAGACGGCAGCTGGAGCTTTTCAGCAGAGCCGCCCCAGTGGGCGCAAGAAGACTGGGTGCCACCAGAACCTGCCCAATGAATGGTGCGGCCTCGGCCTGCGGGCCGGCAGAACGGGACCCCACATGGGGGCGCCGAGGCAGCAATTATCAAGTATTGACATGGTTTGGAGTGGTCAAACTGCAACACCGATCAATGTCAATCGTGAGGTTACACTGCAGTGGGCAGGGGCTGCCCCTGCTGCCAAGAGCTGGCGCTCCTAGCTGCCACATCTGCTACCGCTGCTGCTGCTGCTGCTGCCGCTGCTGCTCAGCGCCCTGCTCCTCCGCCTGCCCGCTTTCTGCCTGCCCGTAGCTGCTGCGGTCATAGAGCGAACCGTAGTCCATCCATAGCTGCAGAGGAAAGCATGCGTGGCAAACCAATCACTCAGGTGCCAGCTGTTCAAAGCTAGCGGCTCACAGCTGGCAGCTAGTCGGTAGCAAACGCTGCGTCACCAAGTGCATGCAGGCTGCCAACACTGCGCGGCAGCATGACAGAGAGCATTTCACCACAGGGGCACTATGCCAGCCTGACGCCTCCCAGCGCACCTCCTCTCCAGGCGCAATGTCCCGAGCAGCCACACACAGCAGGCCATTAGGGTCGCCTGGGTCGTCCTCTACCTGCACACATACTAGGATTGATTGTTGCAGCAGCATCACGGCCGATTGCTGCAGGGCTGCCGCTGCACAAATGCAGAGTGCAAGCCCAGCAGCAGAGGTGCCAGCCCAGTGGGATGCAGGACATCGTTGGTCAGCCCGCTACCAACTGCTGGCTACCACACGCGGTGGCCTAAACAACGCAACTAACCTCCTCAGGTCCCGCCCCTTACCGTCACACTGGTGCCGCCCACGCCGCGAGGCGGCTCGTTGATGCATGCCAGAGTGAAGTCAGTGGGCAGCCAGGGCAGCCCGGGGGCGGGGTGGTTGGACAGCTGGCCGGAAGCATCCGTGGGGTCGAGCAGCAGGCCGGACCGAGTTTTGAAGCAGTAATCCTTTGCGCCCGGCGCTGTCGCGCACTTGGCCGCCATGCCAGCCTGGATGGGGTCGGCCCAAGCAGAGGGTAGCAAGCGGGCAACCGTCAGCGGCATCGCTGAGCTTGAGCACGGCGGCGATGGCTAGTCGGCAGCAGGAATGGGAGCCAGGTGGAATGCAGGCAGCTGACCCCCAGGCCGGTCCATCCGCGCAACACACCGGTGTGCGGGGCCGCCCTGGGTACGACCCAATGACGGTTCCAGCCTCGATGTGCAGGAGCGCAAACACGCCGCGCCCGGCAACCTTTGAGGGACCCACCTGTGCAGGCAGGGCAGAGTGGGTTGGAGAGCAAGGGGGCTGGAGTGCAGGGGCGGTTGCGCAGCTGCTGGGCTTGCCAACTGGCAGTCAGAGAGTCATTTCCATACTGTGGCTTATAAGGGACAAGCAGGTGCACCAATGCTGTCAGCAAGCCAGCCAGCGCTTACCGCCACCAGGCGTGACAGGCACCAGCCACGAGGACGGTCGGGCCAGGCTGCTGCCGCATATGCCGCTACAAGCGCCAGCAGCGACTCCAAAATGTACAGCTGTGGGTGCAGCATCAGTCCCTGCTGCAATCCCAGCAGAAAGCTGTCTGCTGGTTGAGGGGCTGAGCTGGCTGCGGCAGAGCCAAAGCCGCCATCGGCCAGGCTGGGCGGCAGGGCACGCGGGGCGGGGTGTCGAGGCTGCGCTGGCCGCCGCAGCGGGGCCCATGGCGTGCCATGGATCCTGCCACTGAGACTGATGCACTGTGCATGAGCAGCCATGCTTCCAAGCCTGTTGCATTGGATTGGGGAAGCAGGAGCGGCGCGGTGAGCGGGCGGGCACTAGCTAGCGGCGGAGGCACGGCGGGCGGGCGCCACAGGACGAGTGATTTGCGCCATGGCGCATGCTGGACGCACCTGCGCAGTCAATGCCCTGCTGTTTGTGGGACAGGAGGATGGCTCTGCCCGCAGGGGGCGGTGGGTGGCAGAGCCCTTGTCGCGCAGCGTTGAGTGCACGGCCCGTGGCAAAATTCCAACACTTCGTGCGGCTTCCGTGTTGCGATCTCAATGTCGGAATGCCGCCAGCGCCTCTTGCGGGCGGCATTTTCATGAGCCTTGCGCCATGCCGGCCCTGCACCTGCTCGCATGCTCAGATCAAGCTTGCAGTATTGCCACGAGTCCGTCAGGGGGAGCAGCAACCCAGCCCGACGCCCGCTCCGCCCAGGCCGACGACTCGCAGCAGCTGAAGCCGCTTGCGTCGCTAGAGGGGGCACCAGACCGGCGCCGCAATGTCGGGGATCGGATCAGGGGTGAGCGCCGGGCCTGCAGCGCGTTTTTGTGTCCTCTTGGGCGATCATTCCGCCTCTCAGCGCCCCGTCCTCCCCTCCCTGGGCCTGCAGTATGACCTGTCCACCAGCACATTCAGCCCGGACGGCCGGGTGTTCCAGACGGACTATGCGCAGAAGGCGGTGGACAACAGCGGGTGCGGGCGGCGGCAGGGAGGCGGCGGCGGCGCTGGTGCTGCTGCTGGGAGCTGTTTAATGCTGTGCAGGTGATGAGCTGCTTTATAGTGCGGCCGAAATGAAGCCAAGCTGCTCCTCCCCTGCTGCGCGCAGCACTGTGATTGGCATCCGCTGCAAGGACGGAGTGGTGCTGGTGCGCTCCCGCTGCTGCTGCTTTGTTCTTCTTCTGGTCAACTGCAGCTGGTGGTTTGCGCCCGATCGCCCTGATTGATCTAACCCTGTGTTGCACTGCGTTGCTGCTTGCACATGCTGCTGCAGCGGCTCGCCACACGGCCTGTTGCACCACCGCCTGCCTGCTGTCGGGCCGGCCCACCCAACAAGCAGCCGACCTCAGCCAAGCTGTGCCATGCCTTTCCACCTGTGCAGGGCGCTGAGAAGCAGCTGATCAGCAAGATGCTGGAGAGCAACTCCAACCGCCGCACCTTCCCCGTGGACCGGCACGCGGTGAGGCAGCCTGGTGATGCTTTTCCATCTGCTGCTCGCATTGAACCATGTGCACCAAGCTATGTCACTTGGGCAAATCAACGGAGGAGAGGGCGTATGCGTCTCTGAGGCAGCAGCGTGCTGAATGCGCTGCCGATGCCCTGCTGTTGCTGTAGGGCGTGGCGTGCGCGGGGCTGGCAGCTGACGGGCGGGCGATTGTGAGCCGGGCCATGGCCGAGGCAAACAACTACAAGTGAGCCGCAAGTTGTCATAAGGAGCTACGGTTTGCACCAGCTGTGCAGCTGTGACGTGCAGCTGAGCAGTTGCACACCGTACAGCAGGCCTGTCTCCTGGGCACTGCTGCAAGCTGCAGCCTGGGCTGAAGCGCAACACCCAGTCGCCGTTGCGGCCTGCAGATCGTTTTATGGCGACCCCATCCCGGGCCACGTGCTGGCTGAGCGGCTGGCCACATACTCACACCTGTTCAACCTCTACTGGTCAGTGGCGGGAGCCGGGGAAATGCCCTGCCGCACTGGGCACCTGGAGAGCTGTGCGCTTGCACCCGAAGCTGGTCGGTCTGTCTGTGCTGCTGGATGGCTCAGATGTGTTCTGCTTCCTTACAACAGCCATGTTGCCATGGTTCACAGCCACCCTGCTTCTGCGCCGCAGGTCTGTGCGGCCCTCTGGCATGTCCACACGCAGTGCACGCTGGTTGTTACCCTTGCTACTTTCCCCTCACAGCTACTGTTCCTCTGCCGCTTTACTAAGCAGGTCTGTGCGGCCCTTTGGCGTGTCCACGCTGCTGGCCAGCTACGGCAAGGAGGGGCCGCAGCTGTACCTGGTGGACCCCGCCGGCACCATGCACGTGAGTTGTGTATCAGCACAATTTTTGTGTTGGCGTGATTGGGATGTGCAGAAGTGGGCTTGCAGCTGTACCTGGTGGACCCCGCCGGCACCATGCACGAGAGGGACAGAGGGCTGCAACTGCTTTGCTTGTCCTATTCCTCAGTGTGGGCTGGTTGGCATTTGTGGGAGGCAGCTGTACCTGGTGGACCCCGCCGGTACCATGCACGTGAGCTGCTAAGGCTCCGGTTGGGCTCCCTGCACTGCACAGTGGGCTCGTTGACAAGACTGGAAAGCAGTGCTGCTGCCGCAGCATTGGAAGCCGCCGCCATCATGCGCGTCACTTAGTTACCGCGCCCACCTGCTGCCTGCCTGCTCCCGCTCACCACCCACCCCCCCCCCTCCACCCCCCCCCGCCCCCCCCCCTCCTTGGTGCAGCGCTACTTTGGCACGGCGGTGGGCAAGGGGCGGCAGGGCGCCAAGAACGAGATTGAGAAGCTGAAGCTGGAGGAGATGAGCTGCCGGGAGGGCATCCAGGCGGTGGCCAAGATGTGAGCGCTCTGTTCCCAGGGGCATCATTTGATCAGGGTGATGGCGATGCATGTCCTGTGGGCTGGCTGGGCAGTAGTCAGCAATGGCAGTGAGGTGCTGCGAGGGCATCCAGGCGGTGGCCAAGATGTGAGCTCTCATTGGCATCTGCTAGTTGTGGTGGACAGTTGCTGTGAAGCACGTGCCTGTGCGGCCGCTGGGCAGTGAGCTGCCCAGGCAGTGGCATGATGTGAGGCAGGGCGGCGAGTTTTGGTGCATGATTCGTTTTTGCGCGCATGTACAGACGGACTGGGTGTTTGTTTGCAGTATTGTGGCCCCTGCCACGATGCGCGTGCCCCGCGAGCGTGCAGTGGCGCACATCGCGCCCTGCTCTGCCAATCCCGCTGACCAGCATGCGCACCTCTCTCCCGCACCCCTGGCCCTTGCAGCCTGCACCAGGTGCACGACGAGGAGAAGGGGTTTGAGATGGAGCTGGCCTGGATCTGCGAGGAGAGCGGGCGCCAGTTCCAGCGCGTGCCGCAGCAGCTGGCGGAGGAGGCGGGTGCGTGGCTGGCTGGCTGTTGTCTGCAACTGTCGTCACCTGCGCTGATGTTGCATGTGCCGTGTGCTGGCTTGTATAGTGCCGCAGCAGCTGGCGGAGGAGGCGGGTGCGTGGCTGGCTGGCTGTTGTCGTCCCACAGATTTTGGTGCTGCAGGTGGCATTTTTTACGGCCTGCGCTGCTTGTGCCGTTACTGGTACTGCAGGGTGCTGCGATCGGACGCACCATCCGCCTGCCTGCCCACCCAACCCACCACCCCAATGGCCACCTCCCTGGCTTGCAGAGGCGGCAGCCAAGGCAGCGTTGGAAGCGGAGGACATGGACGACTGAGAGGGCTGAAGGGCACGGCAATAGGGGCACCGCACCATGGGCTTTCCCCTGCTGCCAGCCAGGCTGTGCGGCAGCTAAACGCCCCTGGCGGCAGTCTGCACATGCGGTGGTCGCGCCGCAAGGTCCCCGCCAGTCTCATTTGTGGTGCATATCCTGCTCGACTGCCGGGGTCATTTGTGGTGCATGTCCTGCCCCAGCCCCCACTGCCCACCTCTGTAACTGCCTCGCACGATCGGGCTCCGTTTCGGGTCACACAAGTTTCAAGCAATTCCAGGGTGCTTGCAGAGAGGGTCTATCATCAAAGCCAGGCTCGAGCAAACATGGGCGGAAGGCGAGCAACTGGCTGGGGAGCGGCACCGACGTGTGGGGCCGCCCTCACATGGTAGGATGGGGGCTGGGATGGGCGGGGAAAAGCACAGCAAAGAGAGGGGTAAGGGGAAGAAGCAAGAATCGCGGAGGGGGGAGGTCCGCAGCGGCTAGCCTACACTGGGGCGGGGGGGCGTTCTCGCGGGCGGCGGCGGCCGGCAATGGGCGCCGCGCCGCCGCACCCCGCCGGCATCAAAGAGCAACAAACGCAGTCCGGTCATCTGTTGGGTGTGTGTGTGGGCCAGTCATCGGGCACATCAGGCCGAGCGCTTAATCGAAGGTGGTCTTCTTGCCGGAACCGCCGGAAGCATCAATGCTCATGCGGGGGCCGCGGCCGCCGCGCCCGCCACGGCCTGTGAGGATAAACAGCAGGCAGGAAGGGAGTCAGGCGGTTGCCTAGCAGGCGGGCTGCAGCTTTGAGCGGTGCATGAAGAAAAGATGCAAGGGAGGAGTATGATGGGAGATGACGCTTGCTGGGTAGGACCCAAAGGGTAACTGCGCCGACGGCGCTCCCCA